>ENA-OQJI01000001-OQJI01000001.1-human-gut-metagenome-genome-assembly--contig:-NODE-1-length-84490-cov-2.226758_pt1 | contig 84490 bp, 88 predicted proteins | sample MGYA00242602_ERZ504768 | MGnify/ENA primary metagenome ERZ504768 (study PRJEB26092, sample SAMD00036368) | human gut metagenome | host: Homo sapiens | study: EMG produced TPA metagenomics assembly of the...
CGTATTTCTTTGCCGAGCTCAAACGATTGAAACGTATCATCGACTTACTGAATGAAGGAAAAGAATTGTTCATTATTTTAGATGAGATCCTAAAAGGAACAAACTCTGCGGACAAACAAAAAAGGTTCACTCGATCTGATCCGTCAGTTCATGCATCTACAGGCAAATGGTATCATAGCTACACACGATCTTTTACTAGGCACACTGGCAGATCAGTTCCCGGAAAAAATACGCAATTACTGTTTCGAAGCAGATATAAAAGACAATGAGCTCAGCTTCTCTTACAAATTACGGGAAGGTGTGGCACAAAATATGAACGCATGTTCCTCATGAAGAAAATGGGTATCACGATACAAGACGAATAATGAGTATGAAAGATGTGAAAAGGAAAATTGGCTATCTTTTTCTCAAATAAAAAGACATTTCTTCGTTCACGACACAGTTACAATAGATAATACGCTTGAAAATATAAGTCAAGAAAAAGATATATGCCACAATAAGAATGATTGTAAAAGCCTATACGCTCATCATACCATGAAGATATACAAAAGAGCTTTAACACAGTAAAAATGCAATCAAAGCGAAAAAAACAGCAAATTAGAGCTTGTACAAATATAAAATCAAATATTACTGTCCAACCAGCCATTCAAGCTAAAAATAACTAGTAATATCAATATGGTATGCAATCATTTCTATAAGAAGAGAGAGGTATAAAAACAATTATTAGTATCCGATAAACATATTAAATAGATTAATTATCAGTGTCATTTTTACGGATTATCTCACTTATTAAAGCTGGCATTTAATTTCATGTATATCAATAAGTTCTTGATGACTCAATAAGTTTCATCGGACAGTGATGAAAAAATACTGAAAACCAGTCTATCGAATATGATTACTAGATACTAATAGCAATAAGAGAAAAAACTCAATATATTTTCAATAACATGACTGATTCTCATATCCTCCCATAAAAGGTTTTAGAAAAATATAGCATGATATACACAAAGAAAAAAGCCGAAGTTCAAATGAACTCCGGCTTTTATTATATATAGCGTTTACAGAATTATTCAGCTTTAGGGGCTTCCTCTGTAGTAGCTTCTGCAGTTGCTTCAGCAGCAGGTGCTTCAGTTGCAGCAGATTTTTTAGAACGACGAGTACGAGTAGCTTTCTTAGCAGCTGTCTTAGCCATGTTCTCATTGTAGTCTACCAATTCGATGAAACACATTTCTGCGTTATCACCCAAACGGTGACCAGTCTTGATAATACGAGTGTAACCACCCGGACGATCTGCAACCTTTACAGAGATTTCTTTGAACAGTTCAGTAACAGCGAACTTATCTTGCAAGTTGCTAAATACAACACGACGAGAATTTGTTGTGTCTTCTTTAGACTTTGTAATCAGAGGCTCAACGAACTTTTTCAAAGCTTTAGCCTTCGCAACAGTCGTAGTGATTCTTTTGTGCTTGATCAAAGAACATGCCATATTTGACAACATTGCATTTCTATGAGAAGCAGTACGACCTAAATGGTTGAATTTCTTATTATGTCTCATTTTTTATTCTTTATCTAATTTATACTTAGAAATATCTGTTCCAAACGACAGATTCAGACTCTCGAGCAAATCATCAAGCTCAGTGAGCGATTTCTTACCGAAGTTACGGAACTTCAACAGATCTGTCTTATTGAACTGAACCAAGTCACCAAGTGTTTCTACATCGGCAGCCTTCAAACAGTTCAAGGCACGAACTGACAAGTCCATATCAACCAATTTGGTCTTCAGCAACTGACGCATGTGCAATACTTCTTCATCGAATTCTTCATTACCATCTGCATCTGAAGTTTCAAGAGTAATCTTTTCATCAGAGAACAACATGAAGTGATAAATCAATATTTTAGCAGCTTCTTTCAGTGCTTCCTTCGGGTGAATGGAACCATCCGTAGTAATTTCCAGAACCAACTTTTCATAGTCAGTCTTCTGTTCTACACGGTAGTTTTCTACCGCATATTTCACATTACGAATCGGAGTGTAAATAGAATCGATAGGAATTACATTCACATCGGTGCAGTATTCACGGTTTTCGTCAGCCGGAACATAACCACGACCTTTGTTGATTGTAAGATCTATCTGCATAGTTGCTTTTGAATCTAAATGGCAAATAACTAATTCAGGATTTAACACTTCAAATCCGGTCAAATACTTACCAATATCACCTGCCTTAAATTCAGTAGAATTCTCAACGGTAATGCTTACCTTTTCATTTTCGAATTCCTCAACTATTTGCTTGAATCGAACTTGCTTCAGATTCAAGATAATGTTAGTGACATCTTCCTTTACTCCCGGAACAGTTGCAAATTCGTGCTCAACACCTTCAATATGGATAGTGTTGATAGCATAACCTTCCAATGAAGAGAGAAGAATACGGCGTAAAGCATTACCTACGGTAATACCGAAACCGGGTTCAAGCGGACGGAATTCGAATTTTCCGAATTTAGAATCCGCTTCCAACATTAATACTTTATCAGGTTTTTGAAATGCTAATATCGCCATGAAATTAATTATTATTTAGAGTACAATTCAACGATTAAGTGTTCTTTTATGTTTTCAGGAATGTCTGCTCTTTCAGGCTTGTGCAACAACTTACCAGTCTTAGAGTTTTCATCCCATTCCAACCAAGGATATTTGCTGTGATTGAATCCAGCCAATGAGTTAGCAACAACTTCCAAAGACTTAGATTTTTCACGAACACCTACCAGCTGTCCAGGTTTTACAGAGTATGAAGGAATGTTTACAACCTGACCATCTACTGTAATGTGTTTGTGACCAACCAACTGACGAGCTGCAGCACGTGTAGGAGCAATACCCAAACGGAACACTACGTTATCAAGACGACATTCAAGGCTCTGCAACAAGATTTCACCGGTAATACCGTTCATACTTGCAGCCTTTTCAAACATGTTACGGAACTGTTTTTCCAAACTCCGTAAGTATATTTTGCTTTCTGTTTTTCAGCCAGCATGACACCATATTCTGATGTTTTTCTACGGCGAGTATTACCATGCTGTCCGGGAGGATAGTTTTTCTTAGATAAAACTTTATCTGCTCCAAAGATTGCTTCACCGAATTTACGTGCAATTCTAGTTTTTGGTCCAGTATATCTAGCCATTTTCTTACTTTTAAATTTAATTGTTATTAATGAACTTAATTTGTTGCAGCCGCGATTACAGAAAGGAATTGCAATCCATTATTTAACAAAATCAAGTTACATCTAAATAGGTTATCTTTATTATACTCTTCTTCTCTTAGGAGGACGACAACCGTTGTGAGGCAATGGAGTTACGTCGATAATTTCAGTAACTTCAATTCCAGCTCCGTGTACAGTTCTGATAGCAGACTCACGTCCGTTTCCAGGACCCTTAACGTAAGCTTTTACCTTTCTCAGGCCAAGATCGTACGCTACTTTAGCGCAATCTTGAGCAGCCATCTGTGCTGCATAAGGAGTGTTCTTCTTAGAACCTCTAAATCCCATCTTACCTGCAGAAGACCAAGAAATAATCTGGCCTTCGCTGTTTGCCAAAGAAACGATAATGTTGTTGAATGATGAATGTACATGCAACTGTCCATTAGCATCAACTTTCACATTTCTTTTTTTAGCTGCGACTGTTTTTTTTGCCATATTAACAATTATTATTTAGTAGCTTTTTTCTTATTTGCAACAGTTTTCTTTCTTCCCTTACGTGTACGAGCATTATTCTTTGTGCTCTGACCTCTTACGGGCAGACCTAAACGGTGACGAACACCACGATAGCAACCAATATCCATTAATCGCTTAATGTTCAACTGGATTTCTGAACGAAGATCACCTTCTACTTTATATTCAGCACCGATAATTTCACGAATCTTAGCAGCCTGATCATCAGTCCAATCCTTAACCTTCAGGTCACGATCAACACCTGCCTTGTCCAAAATCTTTGCTGAACTACTGCGTCCGATACCATATACGTATGTCAACGCAATCTCACCTCTCTTATTCTGAGGCAAATCTACACCAACTATTCTTATAGCCATATACTAAATTATTTTTTTTGCAAAAATAATAAATTATCCTTGACGTTGTTTATACTTAGGATTTTTCTTGTTAATAACATACAAACGGCCATTACGTCTTACGATCTTACATTCCGGCGTACGTTTCTTTAATGATGCTCTTACTTTCATATCTTATTTTCTTTTATTTATATCTAAAAACGATTCTTCCTTTGGACAAATCATAGGGTGACATCTCTACCCTTACCTTATCCCCCGGTAATATTTTAATGTAATGCATTCTCATTTTGCCGGAAATATGAGCAGTAATCTCATGTCCGTTTTCCAGCTCAACACGAAACATTGCATTTGACAATGCTTCAACGATCACTCCATCTTGTTCAATTGCGGATTGCTTTGCCATATTAAATTGCTTTATCTCCTAAAACTTGCTCTATAAATTCAAACGATGATAAAATATCTGCTTTATCCAAGCCTATCGCAACAGTGTGCTCAAAATGAGCAGCACATTTACGATCTCTTGTTCTGATAGTCCAACGATCACTTTCCATTACAATCTGACGACTTCCCTGAGTTATCATGGGCTCAATAGCAATACACATTCCTTTTTTTAACAAGGTTCCTGTGCCTCTTTTGCCATAATTAGGAACTTGAGGTTGTTCATGCATCTCCTTACCTATCCCATGACCTACGAACTCACGAACTACTTCATACGATTGGGCTTCACAATGTTGCTGAATTGCATATCCAATATCACCTAAACGCTTTCCATGAACAGCATTTTCAATCCCCTTATACAAAGCCTCTTTTGTAGTTTTCAAAAGGGCTACAATTTCGGGATCAACTTCTCCTACACAAAAAGTATAAGCAGAATCTCCACAATAGCCGTTCATATAAGTTCCACAGTCGACAGAAACAATATCACCTTCTTTTAAAGGAATATCATTAGGAATACCATGCACAACTTGTTCATTAACGGAAGTACATAATGTACCAGGAAATGGAGGTCCATATGGATTAGGGAAACCTTTAAAAGTGGGAATTGCCCCATGATCTCTAATAAATTCTTCCGCAACTCTATCAAGTTGTTTTGTTGTCACTCCAGGCTTTATCAATTTTGCCACTTCAGCCAGAGTCCTCCCCACAAGGAGATTACTCTGACGAAGCAACTCTATCTCATCATCTGTCTTAAGAAATATCATTCTGACTTTATTTAATAAGCAGCAACATTTCCAGAACGTCCTTTAATTCTTCCTGAGCTGAGCAAGCCATCGTAATGACGCATTAACAAATGACTTTCTACCTGCTGAAGAGTGTCAAGAACAACACCCACAAGAATCAACAAAGAAGTTCCACCAAAGAACTGTGCAAATTCAGCCTGAACTCCAAATACCCCTGCAAAAGCTGGCAATATAGCAACGATAGCTAAGAAAAGAGATCCAGGCAATGTAATACGAGACATTATGGTATCAATATAATCTGCAGTACTCTTTCCCGGTTTGATACCTGGAATAAAGCCGTTATTTCTCTTCATATCCTCAGCCATCTGAGTCGGATTAATCGTAATTGCAGTATAGAACCAGGTAAATACAATAATCAAAATTGCAAATACCAAATTATACCAGAAACTAGTATGGTCTACAAAAGCACGAGCAATACCACTTGCAGAAGCTACATTTGAGAATCCAACAATTGTAATAGGGATAAACATGATTGCCTGAGCAAAGATGATCGGCATTACATTTGCAGCATTTACCTCAAAGGAATATACTGTCTAGCACCACCATATTGTTTATTTCCTACAATACGTTTAGCATATTGTACGGGCACTTTGCGAACACCTTGTACCAAAAGTATAGCAGCAGCTATAACTAATATCAACATAACAATTTCCAACAGGAACATGATGATACCACCAGCACCCGGTGAAGCAAGGCGGGAAACAAATTCACCTGAAAAAGCTTGAGGAAGACGAGCAATGATACCAATCATAATGATCAAAGAAATACCATTACCAATACCCTTGTCTGTAATTCTTTCTCCAAGCCACAAGATAAACATACTTCCAGCAGCCAAAATGATGGTAGAAGTAATAATAAAGAAAGTCCAATCTAATGAAGCATTAAGAGCCGGACCTGCCTGCATTTTCAAGTTGATCAAATAAGAAGGTGCTTGGAATATCAAAATAAAAATAGTCAGGATACGAGTATACTGATTGATTTTACGACGTCCACTTTCACCCTCGCGCTGTAATTTCTGGAAGTAAGGAACTGCAATCGCCAACAACTGAATCACGATGGATGCAGAGATATACGGCATGATTCCCAATGCAAAAATTGAAGCATTGGAGAAAGCTCCACCAGAGAACATGTTCAACAAAGCAAGAAGACCTTCACTCGTTTGTTCATGCAACTTTGACAGCATATCAGGGTTGATACCTGGAAGAACCACATACGAACCGAATCTGTAGATTGCAACAAACAATATAGTAATGAGGATCCGCTGTCTCAGATCCTCAATATTCCATATGTTCTTTAATGTTTCAATAGATTTTCTCATTGAATCAGAGTTTTACTGCATTACCACCAACGGCTTCGATTGCAGCTACTGCACTCTTAGAGAAAGCATTTGCTTCTACATCGAGTTTAGTAGTTAAACTACCGTTACCAAGAACTTTCACTAACTGATTAGAAGAAATAAAACCAGCTTCAATCAAGTCATTAACACTAACTTTAGACAGGTTCTTAGCTTCAGCCAATTTCTGAATAGTATCAAGGTTAATAGCTTTATATTCTACACGGTTAATATTCTTAAAACCAAATTTCGGAACACGACGCTGAAGAGGCATCTGACCACCTTCAAAACCGATCTTCTTAGAATAACCAGATCTTGATTTTGCTCCTTTATGTCCTCTTGTTGAAGTACCTCCCAAACCAGAACCAGCACCACGACCAATTCTCTTTCTAGTTTTGACAGAACCTTCTGCTGGACGTAAATTATTTAAATTCATATTGTAAAATCCTTTATTATTAACAATATATTACTTAACGATTGCAACCAGGTGTTTTACCTTTTCAATCATACCCAGAATTGAAGGAGTTTCTTCGTGTTCAACCACACGATTCAATTTACGAAGTCCCAGTGCATCCAATGTTTTTTTCTGATCTGCAGGAGCACCAATTCTACTCTTTATTTGTTTAATCTTAATAGTTGACATGTTTATCCTCCTTATCCTCTAAATACTTTTTCCATACTTACACCTCTGTTTTGAGCTACCATGCGAGCATCTCTCATTTCGCTCAAAGCCAAGATTGTAGCTTTAACTAGGTTGTGTGGGTTAGAAGAACCTTTTGATTTAGCCAAAACGTCTGTTACACCAACACTTTCCAAAACAGCACGCATTGCGCCACCAGCTACAACTCCTGTACCGGTTGATGCAGGCTTAATGAAAACTTCTGCACCGCCAAATTTAGCAGACTGTTCGTGAGGAACAGTTCCTTTTAATACAGGAACACGAGTCAGATTTTTCTTTGCGGCTTCTACACCTTTTGCAATTGCTGCTGTAACTTCACCAGCTTTTCCAAGGCCCCAACCGATAATTCCATCTTCATTACCAACTACAACAATAGCAGAGAAGCTGAAAGTTCTACCACCTTTTGTAACTTTAGTAACGCGGTTGATTGCAACCAGTCTATCTTTTAATTCTATATCGTTAGTGATCTTAACTCTATTATTAACTGCCATAATTCATTAAAATTTAAGTCCACCGTTACGAGCAGCATCAGCTACTTCTTTTACTCTCCCATGATACAAGTAACCATTACGGTCGAATACGACAGTCGTAATACCAGCTTCTTGAGCTTTCTTAGCGATCAGTTCACCAACTTTAGCAGCTTGTTCTTTCTTTGGCATTGGTTCCATACCCAAAGAAGAAGCAGCAGCCAATGTTCTACCGCTCAAATCGTCGATAACTTGGACATATATCTGCTTGTTACTTCTAAACACACTCATACGCGGACGTTCAGCAGTACCTGAAATCTTGTTGCGTACTCTATATTTGATCTTGATTCGTCTTTCTATTTTTGTTGTCATAATTGTACGATTTTATGTGAATTACTTAGCACCAGCTGACTTACCAGACTTTCTACGAATTTCTTCACCAACAAACTTAATACCTTTTCCTTTATAAGGTTCAGGCTTACGGAAAGAGCGTATTTTTGAACAAACCTGACCGAGCAACTGTTTGTCACAAGATTCCAATATAATAAGAGGGTTCTTATTTCTTTCAGATTTAGTTTCAACCTTGATTTCAGGAGGCAACTGCATAAAGATGTTATGAGTATAACCTAAAGCGAAATCAATGATATTACCATTGTTTGATGCACGGTAACCAACACCGACAAGTTCCAACTCCTTCTTATAACCTTCAGAAACACCAACAACCATGTTATGTATCAAAGCACGATACAAACCATGGAACGCATGACGCTGTTTGAGGTTATCAAGCATAGCGTTTTCATTTTCTTTCAACACCACGTGACCGTCTGCAATTTCTACTTCAATAGCAGGATTTACAAACTGACTCAACTCACCTTTCGGACCTTTAACGTTTACTACGTTATCCTTCAGAGTAACTGTTACTCCAGCAGGAATACTAACGGGCAATTTACCTATTCTTGACATAGTTTATATCCTCCTACATTAATATACATAACAAAGAACTTCACCACCGATTTTCAATGCAGCAGCTTCCTTGTCTGTCATCACACCTTTGGAAGTAGATATAATAGCAATACCTAATCCATTAATAACTCTCGGCATGTCTTTGTAGCCGGTATACTTACGCATACCCGGAGTAGATACTCTTTCAAGTTTTTTGATAGCGTTAACTTTGTTAACAGCATCATACTTCAAAGCAACCTTGATAGTTCCTTGAGGACCATCTTCTACAAATTTGTAGTTCAGAATGTAACCTTTGTCAAACAGAATCTTAGTAATTTCTTTTTTCAAGTTTGAAGCAGGTACTTCTACAACTCTGTGCTTAGCACTAATTGCATTTCTCAATCTTGTGAGATAATCTGCGATTGGATCTGTCATAAAAATAAATTGTTAAATTAATCAGGACTACCCTGACAATATTTAATAATAAAAAAATTTACCAGCTTGCTTTCTTAACGCCCGGGATTAAACCGTTTGATGCCATTTCACGGAACTGAATACGTGAAATACCGAACTGACGCATATATCCTTTAGGACGACCAGTCAGTTTACAACGGTTGTGCAAGCGAATAGGATTGGAATTCTTAGGCAGTGCCTGCAATTTCTGTGCAGCTTCAAAAGCTTCAGCAGGATCACCAGTGTTAACAATCTTCTTCAACGCAGCACGTTTCTCAGCATATTTGGCTACCAGTTTGGCTCTTCTTACTTCACGAGCCTTCATTGATTCTTTTGCCATATCTTATCAATCTTTTTTAGCGTTTTTAAACGGTAAACCGAATTCCTTCAACAAAGCATAACCTTCTTCGTCTGTTTGAGCAGAGGTTACAAAGGTAATATTCATTCCGAGAATTTTAGTAATACTATCGATATTTATTTCAGGGAAAATGATTTGTTCCTGAATACCCAAAGTATAATTACCTCTTCCGTCCAACTTGCTTTCGATACCTTTGAAGTCACGGATACGTGGCAAAGCTACACGAACAAGCTTTTCAAGGAATTCATACATTCTTTCACGACGTAAAGTTACCATTACACCGATAGGCATTTTTTTACGCAACTTAAAGTTTGCGATATCTTTACGAGAAACAGTTGCAACAGCTTTCTGACCGGTAATTGCTGTCAGTTCATTGATAGCAACATCGATAATTTTCTTATCAGCTACAGCCATACCCAAGCCCTGATTGATAACAATCTTCTTCAGCTTAGGAATCTGCATAGATGAAGTATACTGGAACTGATTCTTCAACGCAGGAGCAATGCGCTCTGCATATTCTTTCTTAAGGCTAGCAGTATTACTCATTATTTAATCTCCTCTCCTGATTTTTTAGCATAACGAACAAATGTTCTTCCATCAGAACTTTCTCTTCTACCAACACGTGTCGGTTTACCTGTCTTAGGATCAACCGGATTCAGGTTAGAGATGTGAATAGGTGCTTCCTGCTTCACAATACCACCCTGAGGATTCTTTGCATTAGGTTTAGTGCTCTTTGATACCATGTTGATACCTTCAACCAGTGCACGTCCTTCTTTAACAAGAACTTTCAACACGCGGCCAGTTTTACCCTTGTCTTCACCAGAGTTTACGTAAACTGTATCGCCTTTTTTAATATGTAATTTACTCATTACTTAAATCTTTTACAAAATTAAAGTACTTCAGGTGCAAGTGAAACAACTTTCATATTTGCATTACGCAATTCTCTCGCAACCGGGCCAAAAATACGACTTCCTCTAATTTCACCTGCGTTATTCAGCAATACGCAAGCATTGTCATCAAAACGAATATAAGAACCGTCAGCACGACGAATTTCTTTCTTTGTACGTACGATCAAGGCCTTAGATACTGCACCTTTTTTAATATCACTTGAGGGGATAACACTCTTTATTGAAACTACAATAACATCCCCAACAGAGGCATAACGTCTCTTTGTACCGCCTAATACGCGGATACAAAGAGCTTCTTTAGCACCACTGTTGTCACATACTGTAAGTCTGGATTCTGCTTGTATCATAATTACTTAGCTCTTTCGATAATTTCAATCAATCTCCATCTCTTAGTTTTGCTCAAAGGACGAGTTTCCATAATACGAACAGTATCTCCGATTTGGCATTCATTCTTTTCGTCATGAGCATGGAATTTCTTCGTTTTAGAAACGAATTTACCATAAATAGGGTGTTTTTCCTTAAACTTAGCAGCAACAGTAATGGTCTTATCCATTTTATTGCTAACTACAACACCAGTTCTTTCTTTTCTTAAATTTCTAGCTTCCATGAGGACCATTATTATTTGTTAAGTTCTCTCTGACGCAATTCTGCTTTCATACGCGCAATTGTTCTGCGTAATTTCTTAATCTGTGCAGGATTTTCCAGCGGAGAGATCGAATGATTTAAAACCATTTGATTGTAATTGGCAACTTCAGTCTGAATTCTTTCTGCCAATTCGTTGGTAGCTATTTCTCTAATTTCTGCAATCTTCATATCAATTAAGCATTTTGACTTGCGTCGTAATCACGTCTAACAATAAACTTAGTTGTAACAGGAAGTTTCTGTGCTGCAAGGCGCAAAGCTTCTTTAGCTACATCAAAAGAAACTCCTTCTACTTCGATCAAAATACGACCCGGAGTTACAGGAGCTACAAATCCTTCGGGAGAACCTTTACCTTTACCCATACGTACATCAGCAGGTTTACGAGTAATAGGTTTGTCCGGGAAAATACGGATCCAAATCTGACCCTGACGCTGCATATATCTTGTTACAGCAATACGAGCTGCTTCAATCTGACGTCCAGTAATCCACTTAGTCTGTAATGACTTGATACCAAATGTACCGAAAGCCAACTGGTGTCCTCTCTGGGCATTACCTTTAGCGCTACCTTTCTGCTGTCTTCTGAATTTTGTCTTTTTCGGTTGTAACATAATTCCTAAAATTCAAATTCGTTAGCGATTGTTGTTTTTCTTTCTACGGAAGTTCTTTCCTCCATTATTACCGTTTCCACCACGGTTGTTTTCCTTGCTCTGAGTGAAGTTAGGAGCTAACTCACGTTTACCATAAACTTCACCACGGCAAATCCATACTTTGATACCCAGCAAACCAACTTTTGTCAAAGCTTCAGCATGACAATAGTCAATATCTGCACGGAAAGTATGCAACGGAGTACGACCTTCCTTATACATTTCAGAACGTGCCATTTCAGCACCATTCAAACGACCTGAAATCAGTACCTTGATACCTTCAGCTCCCATACGCATTGTATTGGCAATAGCCATTTTAATAGCGCGGCGGTAAGCAATCTTACCTTCAACCTGGCGAGCGATATTATTAGCAACAATCACAGCGTCGAGTTCGGGTTTCTTCACTTCGAAGATATTAATCTGGATATCCTTATCGGTGATCTTCTTCAACTCTTCTTTCAACTTATCAACTTCCTGACCACCTTTACCAATGATAATACCTGGGCGAGCAGTACATACAGTAATTGTCACCAACTTCAGAGTACGTTCAATTACGATTCTTGAAACGCTGGCTTTTGCAAGTCTGGCATTCAGATATTTACGAATTTTGCTGTCTTCCAATAAAGCATCACCATAATTCTTGCCACCGTACCAATTAGAATCCCATCCTCTGATAATTCCTAAACGGTTACTTATCGGATTAACTTTCTGTCCCATCTACTCTTAATTTTTATCATTAGTATTTTTAGAATCAACGAACAAAGTTACATGGTTTGAACGTTTACGAATTCTGTAACCTCTACCCTGTGGAGCCGGTCTCATTCTTTTCAGAGTTGCTCCTCCGTCAACAAAAATCTTAGTTACAAAAAGTTCACCATCTTCAGCTTTGCGTTCGTTTTTCTGTTCCCAGTTAGCAATAGCAGAGCGCAACAGTTTTTCCACTCTTGCAGAAGCTTCCTTAGAAGAAAACTTCAATACACCAAGTGCTCTATTAACCTCCATACCGCGAATCATATCAGCGACGAGACGCATTTTACGCGGAGAAGTAGGCACATTTTGCAATTTTGCAAAATACATGGTCTTAAGGGCTTCTTTTCTTTTTTCAGCCGATATTTTTTTTTCTTGCTCCCATTATTTATTACTTTATTATTTCTTCAGATTATCCTGCTTATTTTTTCTTATTACCTGCATGGCCGCGGAATGTACGTGTCGGTGCAAATTCACCCAATTTGTGTCCTACCATGTTTTCTGTAACGTAAACAGGAATAAATTTATTTCCGTTATGAACTGCAACTGTGTGCCCTACAAAATCAGGCGAGATCATTGAAGCTCTAGCCCAATCTTAACGACAACCTTCTTGCCGCTTTCATTCATAGCAAGCACTTTCTTTTCAAGTTTAACGTTAATATATGGACCTTTTTTTAATGAATCGACTCATAATTTACTCAATTAATCAGTTATTACTTTCTTCTCTCAATAATATACTTAGAAGACTGTTTCTTCGGAGCTCTTGTCTTCAAGCCCTTAGCATACAAGCCTGTACGTGATCTTGGGTGACCTCCTGAAGCACGTCCTTCACCACCACCCATCGGGTGATCAACAGGGTTCATAACAACACCACGGTTGCGAGGACGACGCCCCATCCAACGAGTACGACCTGCCTTACCGGAAGACTCCAATCCATGATCAGAGTTACCAACGCTACCAATAGTAGCCTTACAAGCACTAAGTATTTGTCTTACCTCACCTGAAGGCAATTTAATCACACAATACTTGCCTTCTCTTGAAGTTAACTGAGCAAAATTACCAGCTGATCTCACCAAAGCTGCACCTTGACCCGGACGCAATTCAATATTATGAATTACAGTACCAACGGGGATGTTTTCAAGCGGAAGTGCGTTTACCAATCTCAGGCGCCGCATTCGCTCCAGACATCAAAGTGCTACCAACTTGCAATCCATTAGGAGCAATAATATATCTTTTTTCACCATCAGCATAAAACAACAAAGCGATACGAGCGGAACGGTTCGGATCGTATTCAATTGTTTTAACAACTGCTGGAACACCGTCTTTATTTCTCTTGAAATCAATAATACGGAATTTTCTCTTATGACCGCCACCGATATAGCGCATTGTCATTTTACCTACATGGTTACGACCACCAGTAGAACGCTTTCCATATACAAGAGATTTTTCTGGTACCGATGCAGTAATTTCTTCAAAAGTACCAATAATTTTGTGTCTCTGCCCCGGTGTTGTGGGCTTAAATTTACGTACTGCCATCTTTTATTTAAATATTGCTATAAAAATCAATAGTATCACCTTCTTTCAATGTAACGATAGCTTTTTTATAAGCATTAGTACGTCCATTGATAAGACCTGATTTAGTATAACGGCTCTTGTTCTTTCCTGCGTAACGGATAGTATTCACATCAACAACAGTTACGTTATACAAAGCCTCGATTTCGCTCTTAATTTCTAATTTGTTAGCTTCAGGACGAACAATAAATCCAAAGCGGTTGAACTTTTCAGATATTGCCGTCATTTTTTCTGTAACCAACGGTTTAATAATCATTCCCATATTACTTCAGCCTCCTTTAATTATTTAACTAAGGTTTCCTCGATAGCTTTCAATGCGCTCTCTGTAACAACAAGAGTTTCTGCGTTCAATACTGAGTAAGTATTCAGCGCAGAAGCAATTGCAAGATTTGTACGCTCTAAGTTACGAGCAGACAAATATACGTTTTTATTTGCTTCCGGCAAAACCATAAGCAGCTTTTTACCAGCTACTTTAAGATTATTCACAACATTTACGAATTCTTTAGTCTTAGGAGCTTCAAAAGTGAAGTCTTCTACTACTACGATATTGTTAGCCTGAGCCTTATATGCCAAAGCAGACTTACGAGCCAAAGTCTTTACTTTCTTGTTCAATTTGAACCAATAATCACGTGGCTTTGGACCAAATACACGAGCACCACCAACCAACAATGGAGAGTTGATATCACCACGACGTGCACCACCTCCACCTTTCTGACGACCTAATTTACGAGTAGAACCACTGATTTCGCTTCTTTCTTTAGACTTATGAGTTCCCTGGCGCTGATTAGCCATGTACTGTTTTACGTCCAGATAGATAGCGTGATCATTCGGAGTGATTCCGAAGATAGCTTCATTCAAAGCAACCTTTCTTCCGGTATCTTCACCCTTAATATTTAATACGTTAACTTCCATTATTTCTCAATTATTACGATTGAACCTTTGCAACCCGGAACAGAACCTTTGATCAAAAGCAAGTTGTGTTCAGGAATTACCTTTAATACCTGTAAGTTGTGAGTAGTTACTCTGTCACCACCCATTTGACCACCCATGCGCATTCCTTTGAATACTTTTGCAGGGTAAGAACAAGCACCGATAGAACCCGGCTTACGAGCACGGTTGTGCTGACCGTGAGTAGTCTGACCTACACCACCAAATCCGTGACGTTTAACAACACCCTGGAAACCTTTACCTTTAGAAGTACCGATTACGTCTACATAGCTAGCATCGTTAAACAATTCTACAGTGATAGTATCACCTAAATTCAATTCTTCTGAGAAATCTTTGAACTCGGCCAAGTGTCTCTTTGGAGTTACTCCAGCTTTCTTAAAGTGACCCATCAACGGTTTTGTAGTATGCTTTTCCTTCTTGTCTTGGAAACCTACCTGAACAGCTGCATAGCCATCTTTTTCTACACTCTTAATCTGAGTAACTACACAAGGACCAGCTTCGATAACAGTGCATGGTACATTTTTACCATCAGCACTGAAAACGGATGTCATTCCGATTTTCTTTCCTAATAATCCTGGCATTTCAGTTAATTTTTAAATTTATTAAACTTTAATTTCTACTTCTACTCCACTTGGTAATTCCAATTTCATCAAAGCATCTACTGTCTTAGCAGTTGAGCTATAGATGTCGATCAGTCTTTTATAAGAAGACAATTCAAACTGTTCACGAGACTTTTTATTAACAAAAGTTGAACGGTTTACAGTAAACACACGTTTGTGAGTTGGCAATGGAATAGGACCGCTAACAATAGCGCCTGTAGCCTTCACAGTTCTCACAATCTTCTCAGCAGACTTGTCTACCAAATTGTGATCGTAAGATTTCAGTTTAATTCTAATTTTCTGACTCATTAGTAATAGTTAATTAATTATTATTTTTAAGGTGAAGCATGAGGGCTAAGAGTCATTCGCTAGCCCTCATCAGCTTCAAGTTATTTCTGATTATACCAAATCTACGCGACCTTTAACTTCTTCCAATACAGTCTTAGCGATAGAGCTTGATACCTGAGCATGGTGATCATAAGTCATTGAAGAAGTTGCACGACCAGAAGTGATAGTACGCAAAGCTGTTACGTAACCAAACATTTCTGCCAGCGGAACCATAGCCTTCACGATACGAGCACCAGAACGGCTAGTTTCCATTCCTTCAACCTGACCACGACGCTTATTCAAGTCACCGATAACGTCACCCATGTTTTCTTCAGGAGTAACAACTTCCAACTTCATGATAGGTTCCATTAATACAGGACCTGCCTTAGCGCAAGCATTCTTATAAGCCTGAATAGCACAGATTTCGAAAGACAACTGGTCAGAGTCAACCGGGTGGAATGAACCATCTTTCAATACAACCTTCAATGAGTCAAGAGGGAATCCTGCCAACACACCATTCTTCATAGCAGTCTGGAAACCTTTCTGTACAGAAGGGATAAATTCCTTAGGCACATTACCACCTTTAACTTCATCGATAAATTGCAATCCACCTTGTTTGAAGTCTTCATCAACCGGACCGATTGTCACAATGATATCAGCAAACTTACCACGACCACCAGACTGCTTCTTATAAACTTCACGCAATTCAACAGTCTTAGTAATAGCTTCCTTGTAGTTAACCTGAGGACGACCCTGGTTACATTCTACTTTGAATTCACGTTTCAAACGATCGATAATGATATCCAAGTGAAGCTCACCCATACCAGAGATAACTGTCTGACCTGTCTGTTCATCAGTTTTTACTGTAAATGTCGGGTCTTCTTCAGCCAACTTAGCCAAACCGTTAGACAATTTATCCAAGTCTTTCTGAGTCTTAGGCTCTACTGCGATACCGATTACAGGTTCTGGGAAGTCCATAGATTCAAGAACGATCGGAGCTGTTTCATCACACAATGTATCACCAGTACGAATATCCTTGAAACCTACACCAGCACCAATATCACCAGCACTAATTACTTCAACAGGATTCTGTTTATTTGAGTGCATCTGGAACAAACGTGAAACGCGTTCTTTCTTTCCTGAACGAGAGTTGAAGATATAAGAACCTGCTTCAACCTTACCAGAATATACACGGAAGAAAGTCAGACGACCTACATATGGGTCAGTAGCAATCTTGAACGCCAAAGCAGAAGTCTTTTCATCTTCATCTGGCTTACGATCTTCTTCAGCTCCAGTAGATGGGTTAGTACCAATAATATTTGGAGTATCCAATGGAGAAGGCAAGAAAGCACATACATAATCCAGCAAAGTCTGTACACCCTTATTCTTGAATGAAGAGCCACACAGCATTGGAACGATTTCCATCTTCAATGTTCCGGCACGCAATGCACGCATGATTTCTTCCTCTGTAATAGTAGAAGGATCATCAAAATACTTTTCCATCAAAGCTTCGTCGAACTCAGCAACCTTTTCAAGCATCTTGTCTCTCCATTCCTGTGCTTCATCAACCAAGTTTGCAGGAATTTCTTCTACATCATAATCAGCACCCATTGTTTCATCGTGCCACAAGATAGCTTTCATCTTAACCAAGTCAACTACACCCTTAAAGTTTTCTTCAGAACCAATAGGGATAACTACCGGACATGGATTAGCACCTAAAACATCCTTCATCTGACGTACAACTTCAAAGAAGTCTGCACCAGAACGGTCCATTTTATTAACGTAACCGATACGAGGAACATTATACTTATCAGCCTGACGCCATACAGTTTCAGACTGCGGTTCAACACCACCAACTGCACAATATGCAGCAACAGCGCCATCCAATACACGCAATGAACGTTCAACCTCAGCAGTAAAGTCTACGTGTCCCGGAGTGTCAATCAAGTTAATTTTATACTTATTACCTGCATAGTTCCAGTAAGTAGTGGTAGCAGCTGAAGTAATAGTGATACCACGTTCCTGCTCCTGCTCCATCCAGTCCATAGTAGCAGCACCATCGTGCACCTCACCAATTTTGTGAGTCAGACCAGTGTAAAACAAGATACGTTCAGAAGTAGTTGTCTTACCAGCATCGATGTGCGCCATGATACCGATGTTACGGGTCAAATGCAAATCATGTTTAGCCATTTTATTTCCTAGTTAAAATTAATACTTGATTTAGAATCTGAAGTGAGCAAAAGCACGGTTAGCTTCAGCCATACGGTGCATATCTTCTTTACGTTTGAAAGCACCACCCTGCTCGTTATATGCATCAAGAATTTCAGCTGCCAATTTATCAGCCATTGATTTGCCACCACGTTTACGGGCAAAAGCAATCAAATTCTTCATAGAGATTGACTCTTTACGGTCAGGACGAATTTCTGTAGGAACCTGGAAAGTTGCACCACCAATACGGCGAGACTTAACTTCCAGCTGCGGAGTTACATTATCTAGAGCTTTTTTCCAAACTTCCAAAGCTGAAGTTTCTTCACCTGGGAGTTTTGTCTCAACTGTCTTCAATGCATTGTAGAAGATTTCGTAAGAAGTATTCTTCTTTCCATCATACATCAGATGGTTTACGAATTTAGAAACCTTCTGATCATTAAATACTGGATCCGGAAGGATCACACGTTTTTTTGGTTTTGCTTTTCTCATTTTGTTTGATAATAATGTTTAGTTTGGGGCTGCATCTCTGTTTTCTTCAACGCCTCCTCTGAAGCATTTACTCAACCTTAAAGCTTTTCCAACAAACCAAAACGAATTAATAAAGTTTTTTACTAAGGATTGTACTCAGCTACGAATTATTTCTTACCCTTTCCTGCTGGAGCCTGTCCTGGTTTCGGGCGCTTAGCACCATATTTAGAACGTCTCTGTGTACGACCAGCAACACCTGCTGTATCCAATGTTCCACGAACAATATGATAACGTACACCTGGAAGGTCTTTCACACGACCACCACGAACCAATACGATTGAGTGTTCCTGCAAGTTATGTCCTTCTCCCGGAATGTAAGAGTTCACTTCCTTAGAGTTTGTCAAACGCACACGAGCAACTTTACGCATTGCTGAGTTCGGCTTTTTCGGAGTTGTAGTATAAACACGTACACAAACGCCACGTCTCTGAGGGCATGAGTCCAATGCAGGTGATTTACTCTTCTCAACCAAAACCGTTCTTCCTTTTCTTACTAACTGTTGAATAGTAGGCATTTTGTTTTGATTTTAATTATTATATATATTGTTTATTGTTTTTCCAATCCTAGTCGAAACTATACATTTCGGGCTGCAAAATTACAAATAACTTTTTAATAGACAAACTGTTTTAAAATAAAAAAAAGCCCATTTCCCGAAAAAAGTCGGGAAATGGGCCATAAAGCTATGTTTTTATATTTTTTTAAGCTTCTCCCTTAAAATCACTCAATGGAGGGACAAAGGTTTTACTACCGTTTCCCTGTTCTTCTGGCATACGTATTGGGCCAAAATTATGCTCGTACTTTGCAACATTATCCTGCAATGCATACATCAATCGTTTTGCATGTTCAGGAGTCATCACAATACGCGATTGTACTCCAGCCTTTGGCAAGCCCGGCATAATACGAACAAAATCTACAATAAACTCAGAAGTAGAATGAGTAATTATAGCAAGATTAGCATAAGTTCCTTGAGCAACTTCTTCTTTCAGCTCTATCTGAAGCTGATTATTTTTGTTTTCGTTTTCCATAATAACTTAGTTTTACATTTCAATTTTTATATTAACGCCACAAATGTAGGGAAAAAGTTGAATCATCCGAACAGTTAAGTAAAAATTTCAATAGCCAATTTCACTTTTTGGCAAATTCAACGAAGCTATTAAAGGGGAAATATAAGTTGAGATTTTCGATTTATGATTGATATAAATACAAAAGGAGCTGTGCCATTCTTCATGACACAGCTCCTTATATGTATAAGATTAAAGTATTATTCTACTTCACTATAATCAAGCACGTTCTTACGATTTGCCAAAATTCTGTCATACTCTTCTTTTGAGCCAACAATAATCTTTTCGTATTCACGCTGACCAGTTCCGGCAGGTATCAAGTGACCGCAGATAACGTTTTCCTTCATACCTTCCAGTTTATCAACTTTACCGTTAATTGCCGCTTCGTTCAAAACTTTAGTAGTTTCCTGGAATGATGCAGCCGACATAAAGCTTGATGTTTGCAATGCAGCACGTGTAATACCTTGCAAAATCTGAGTTGATGTAGCAGGAACAGCATCGCGTACTTCTACTGGTTTTAAGTCACGGCGCTTCAGCATACTGTTTTCATCACGCAACTTACGAGCTGTAACAATCTGTCCCGGCTGCAAGTTCTGAGAATCACCAGCATCAACAACAACTTTCTTACCCCAGATACGGTCGTTTTCCTCGTTAAATTCCAAACGGTCTACAACCTGCTGTTCCAAGAAACGAGTATCTCCCGGCTCATCAATCTGAACTTTACGCATCATCTGACGAACGATAATTTCAAAGTGCTTATCGTTAATCTTAACACCCTGCAGACGGTATACATCCTGAATTTCGTTCACGATGTACTCCTGTACTGCTGTAGGACCTTTAATAGCCAAGATATCAGCAGGAGTGATAGCACCATCTGACAACGGAGTCCGGCACGTACATAGTCGTTTTCCTGAACAAGGATCTGCTTTGACAGAGCCACAAGGTACTTCTTCACATCGCCTGTCTTAGATGTAACGATAATTTCACGGTTACCACGTTTAATCTTACCCATCGTAACCTCACCATCGATTTCTGAAACAACAGCAGGATTAGATGGGTTACGTGCTTCGAACAATTCGGTTACACGTGGAAGACCACCGGTGATATCACCTGCCTTACCAACTGCACGTGGAATCTTAACCAAAATATCACCGGCCTTAACCACCTGCTTGTCTTCAACAACTACGTGACCACCTACCGGCAAGTTATATGTACGAATGATACCACCATTTTCATCCAAAATATGCAATGACGGGATCTTTGTCTTATCTTTAGATTCTGTAATGATGATTTCACGCAAACCTGTAGCTTCATCCGATTCTACCTTATATGTTACATTTTCAATTACAGATTCAAAGTCAATCTTACCTGCAGCTTCTGTAACAATAACGGCATTGAACGGGTCCCACTTAGCAATCAGCTTACCTTTCTCAACGACTTCACCATCTGATGCATACAGTTTAGAACCATAAGGAACGTTATGTGTTGACAGGATAATACCTGTATTAACATCCACGAAACGAACTTCAGCCAAACGACCAACAACGATCTTAACTGCTTCACCTGTTTCTTCAACAGCGTCTACTGTACGCAATTCTTCAAACTCAAGACGTGCATCGTTCTTCGCAACAATACTTGCATTTGCAGCCATGTTACCGGCGATACCTCCAGCGTGGAACGTACGCAATGTCAACTGAGTACCCGGTTCACCGATTGACTGAGCAGCGATAACACCAACAGCCTCACCTTTCTGAACCATACGGCTGGTAGCAAGGTTACGTCCATAACACTTAGCACATACACCCTTCTTCGACTCACATGTCAATACAGAACGGATTTCAACGCTTTCAATCGGAGAATCTTCGATTTCCTGTGCAATTGATTCTGTAATTTCTTCACCAGCAGCTACTATCAGCTTACCAGTTGTAGGATGTATTACATCGTGTACAGAAACACGTCCCAAAATACGTTCATACAATGTTGCAATAACTTCATCGTTATTCTTCAATGCTGTACAAACCAGACCACGCAATGTTCCACAGTCTTCTTCATTAATGATCACGTCGTGAGAAACGTCAACCAAACGACGAGTCAAATATCCGGCATCGGCAGTTTTCAACGCAGTATCGGCAAGACCCTTACGAGCACCGTGAGTAGAAATAAAGTACTCCAACACTGACAAACCTTCCTTAAAGTTAGAAAGAATCGGGTTTTCAATAATCTGAGCACCTTCAGCACCTGCTTTCTGAGGTTTAGCCATCAAACCACGCATACCAGACAACTGACGGATCTGTTCCTTAGAACCACGGGCTCCAGAATCCAACATCATAAATACAGAGTTGAATCCTTGATCGTCATTCTTAATAGTCTTATACAAGATATCAGACAAGTCGCTGTTAACGTGTGTCCAAGTATCAATAACCTGATTGTAACGTTCGTTGTCGGTGATGAAACCCATGTTATAGTTCATCATAATTTGCTCAACCTCTTCGTTACCACGTTTAACCAGTTCTTCCTTTTCTTTCGGGATAATGATATCACCCAAGTTGAATGACAAACCACCTTCGAAAGCTTTCTTATAACCTAAGTTCTTAATACCATCCAAGAATTCACAAGCACGGGCAACACCGACTGTCTTAATAACATCGCTGATGATATCACGCAATGATTTCTTAGAGATAATAGTATTCAAGTAACCGCATTCATCTGGAACCAACTCGTTAACGATAATACGTCCTACAGAAGTTTCTTTAATCATCTTCTTGACAATATTACCATTTTCATCAAGGTCGTTAGTTACAACACTGATGATAGCGTGAATATCTACTTTTCCTTCATTGTAAGCAATCAATGCTTCTTCTGGTCCGTAGAAAATCAATCCCTCACCCTTAGCACCTTTACGCAACTTGGTAATGTAATACAAACCAAGAACCATATCCTGTGCCGGCACTGTGATAGGAGCACCATTGGCAGGGTTCAATATATTATGTGATTGAAGCATCAACATCTGAGCTTCAAGAACAGCTTCATTACTCAAAGGCAAATGTACCGCCATCTGGTCACCATCAAAGTCGGCATTGAACGCAGTACATGCCAACGGGTGCAACTGAATAGCCTTACCTTCAATCATCTTAGGCTGGAATGCCTGAATACCCAAGCGGTGCAAAGTCGGCGCACGGTTCAGCAATACAGGATGTCCTTTCATTACATGCTCCAAGATATCCCAAATAACTGGCTCCTTACGATCTACAATTTTCTTTGCAGACTTGACAGTCTTAACAATACCACGTTCTATCAATTTGCGAATGATAAATGGTTTGTAAAGTTCGGCAGCCATCAATTTAGGAATACCACATTCACCCATCTTCAGTTCCGGACCTACGACAATTACTGAACGTGCAGAATAGTCAACACGTTTACCCAGCAAGTTCTGACGGAAACGTCCTTGCTTACCTTTTAAGCTATCTGAAAGTGACTTCAAAGGACGGTTGGCATCTGTCTTCACTGCGCTTGACTTACGAGAGTTGTCAAACAATGAGTCAACAGCTTCCTGCAACATACGCTTTTCATTACGTAAGATTACTTCCGGAGCCTTGATTTCAATCAGACGTTTCAAACGGTTATTACGAATAATAACACGACGATACAAATCATTCAAGTCAGAAGTTGCAAAACGACCTCCATCCAATGGAACCAACGGACGTAATTCTGGTGGAATAACCGGAACAATACGTACAATCATCCATTCAGGTTTATTACGGCCACGTGAAGCACGGAAAGATTCTACAACCTGCAAGCGCTTCAAAGCTTCATTCTTACGCTGCTGAGAAGAATCATTATTAGCTTTATGACGTAATTCATAAGAAAGAGCATCTAAGTCCAGACGAACGAGTAAGTCATAAATTGCTTCAGCACCCATCTTCGCAATGAACTTATTTGGATCACTGTCTTCCAGATATTGGTTTTCTTTTGGAAGACTATCCATAATATCAAGATATTCTTCTTCAGACAGCAAATCATATTGGCTGATACCATCTTCTGCTTTTATACCCGGCTGAATAACTACATAACGTTCATAGTAAATAATAGCATCAAGCTTCTTTGTAGGCAATCCTAACAAATAGCCGATTTTATTAGGCAAAGAACGGAAATACCAGATATGTGCAACAGGTACAACCAGCTGAATGTGACCGCTACGTTCACGACGAACTTTCTTTTCTGTTACTTCTACACCACATCGGTCGCACACAATTCCTTTATAACGAATGCGCTTGTATTTACCACAATGACATTCGTAGTCCTTTACCGGACCGAAGATTCGTTCACAGAACAAACCATCACGTTCCGGTTTATAAGTACGGTAGTTGATAGTTTCCGGTTTCAATACTTCACCGAAAGAGTTTTCCAAAATCTCTTCAGGAGAAGCCAGTCCGATCGTAATCTTTGAGAAATTACTCTTTATCTTAGTATCTTTTCTAAAAGCCATACTTTATATTTTATAAAATGAAGAATTTAAAGATGAAGGTGGAGGCTATCCGTCTCCATCCTTCATTAATATATTATTCCAGTGTAATGCTCAGGCAAAGACCTCTCAATTCATGCAGCAATACATTCAAAGATTCAGGAATACCCGGAGTAGGCATTGGTTCACCCTTGACAATTGCTTCATAGGCCTTCGAACGTCCAACTACATCATCAGACTTGATTGTCAGAATTTCCTGAAGAACATGGGCTGCACCAAATGCTTCGATTGCCCAAACCTCCATTTCTCCAAAACGCTGACCACCAAACTGAGCCTTACCACCAAGTGGCTGCTGAGTAATCAGAGAGTACGGACCGATAGAACGAGCATGCATCTTGTCTTCAACCATGTGACCAAGTTTCAACATGTAAGTCACACCAACGGTTGCCGGCTGGTCAAACTGCTCACCTGTACCTCCATCATATAAGTAAGTCTTACAATAACGAGGCAAACCAGCTTTATCTGTCCATTTATCCAAATCATCCAGAGTAGCACCATCAAAGATCGGAGTAGCAAACTTCACACCCAGTTCTTTTCCGGCACGTCCAAGTACAGCTTCGAAAATCTGACCGATGTTCATACGAGAAGGCACACCCAACGGATTCAATACGATATCTACAGGAGTTCCATCTGCCAAGAACGGCATATCTTCCTGACGTACGACACGTGATACAATACCCTTGTTACCGTGACGACCTGCCATCTTATCACCTACACCAATCTTACGTTTCTTAGCAATATAAACTTTAGCCATCTGAATGATTCCTGAAGGCAACTCATCTCCGATGGTCAAAGCGAATTTCTTACGCTTCAACTCAGCATCGAGTTCTTTATATTTCTTCAGGTAATTCATGATCAAATCACGAATCATGTCATTCTTATGAGCATCAGAAGTCCATTTGCTCAACTGAATGATTGTATAATCCAATGATTCCAAGTCACGTTTTGTAAACTTGGCACCCTTAGCAATCACTTCAGTTCCCAAATAATCCTTAACGCCTTGAGAAACCTTATCATTAGTCAAAACTAACAGTTTTTCAACTAAGATTTCTTTCAGTGCTGCTGCCTTTTCTTCAAATTCTTCATTCAGTTTCGGCAGAATAGCCTTATCTGCATTCTTCTCGCTACGAGTCTTTATAACACGTGAATATAATTTCTTATCGATAACCACACCTCGCAATGATGGAGAAGCTTTTAATGAAGCATCTTTTACATCACCAGCTTTATCACCAAAGATTGCACGCAGCAATTTTTCTTCTGGAGAAGGATCTGATTCACCCTTCGGAGTAATCTTACCAATCAAGATATCTCCCGGCTCAATACGTGCACCAATACGGACAATACCATTTTCATCCAAATCTTTTGTTGCTTCTTCACTCACATTAGGAATATCAGAAGTCAACTCTTCCATACCGCGCTTAGTTTCACGTACTTCAAGGATGTATTCGTCAACGTGTACAGAAGTCAGAATATCTTCACGAACAACACGTTCGTTCAACACAATAGCATCCTCGTAGTTATATCCTTTCCATGGCATATAGGCAACCAACAGGTTCTTACCCAGTGCCAATTCTCCGTTAGCTGTAGAATATCCTTCTGTTAAGATATCTCCCTTCTTTACACGCTGACCTTTAGTACAAATCGGACGCAAGTCGATAGTCATACTCTGGTTCGTTTTGCGGAATTTAGGGATACGATATTCCTTCAATGCCGGTTCAAAGCTTACAAATTCTTCATCATCTGTACGGTCATACAAAATTCGAATTGTTGTTGCATCTACAAAATCAATTACACCGTCACCTTCAGCTGTAATCTGAGTACGTGAATCTTCACATAATTGTTTTTCGATACCAGTACCAACAATAGGAGCTTCTGTCTTCAACAAAGGAACTGCCTGGCGCATCATGTTTGATCCCATCAATGCACGGTTAGCGTCATCATGCTCCAAGAACGGAATCAATGAGGCAGCAATAGAAGCGATCTGCTGTGGAGCAACGTCCATCAACTCTACCTGATCAGGAGTTACTACCGGATAATCAGCATCACGACGAGCTTTTACTTTCTCGCGGATAAATGTTCCGTCATCATTCAACGGTGCATTACCCTGAGCTATAATCTTGTCTTCTTCTTCCTCTGCTGACAAATATTCTATACCTTCCGGTGATAAATCAACAACTCCATCTTTTACTTTACGGTAAGGAGTTACGATAAATCCAAGATCATTAATCTTTGCATATACACACAAAGAAGAAATCAAACCGATATTCGGACCTTCAGGAGTCTCAATCGGACACAAACGACCATAGTGAGTGTAGTGTACGTCTCGCACCTCAAATCCGGCACGATCACGTGACAAACCACCAGGACCTAATGCAGACAAACGACGTTTGTGAGTGATTTCAGCCAGCGGATTTGTCTGGTCCATGAACTGTGACAAAGCATTTGTTCCAAAGAATGAATTAATAACAGAAGAAATAGTCTTCGCATTAATCAAGTCAATCGGAGTAAATACCTCGTTATCGCGTACATTCATACGTTCACGGATAGTACGTGACATACGAGCCAAACCAATAGCGAACTGATTAGACAACTGTTCTCCTACTGTACGTACACGACGGTTGCTCAAATGGTCAATATCATCTACATCTGCTTTTGAGTTAATAAGCTCAATCAGATATTTGATGATTTCAATAATATCTTGTTTTGTCAATACTTTGACATCCATATCCGTATCCAGATTCAACTTCTTGTTGATACGGTAACGTCCTACTTCACCCAGATCATAACGCTTTTCAGAGAAGAACAAGTTATTGATAACTTCACGAGCACTAGCATCATCAGCAGGATCTGCATTACGCAACTGACGGTAGATGTACAATACAGCTTCCTTCTCTGAGTTACTTGGGTCTTTCTGTAAAGTATTGAAAATAATTGAATAGTCAGAAGAATTAGCTTCTTCATTGTGAACGAGGATATTCTGGATACCAGATTCCAAAATCAAATCGATATGTTCCGGTTCGATTACAGTTTCACGGTCGATTACAACCTCGTTACGTTCAATAGAAACAACTTCACCAGTATCTTCATCAACGAAATCCTCAGTCCAAGTTTTCAGCACACGAGCTGCCAGCTTACGACCAATAATCTTTTTCAAATTGGCTTTATTAACTTTTACATCTTCAGCCAAATTAAAGATTTCCAGGATGTCTTTATCATTTTCAAAACCAACAGCACGCAGCAATGTAGTAACAGGCAACTTCTTCTTACGGTCAATGTAAGCATACATTACGTTGTTAATATCCGTTGCAAATTCAATCCAAGAACCTTTAAACGGAATGATACGAGCCGAGTACAATTTTGTTCCATTAGCATGGATACTTTGTCCAAAGAATACACCCGGAGAACGGTGTAACTGAGAAACAACTACACGTTCTGCTCCATTGATAACAAAAGTACCTTTTGGAGTCATGTAAGGGATAGGACCCAGATATACATCCTGAATAACGGTATCAAAGTCTTCGTGATCGGGGTCTGTACAATAAAGCTTCAGCTTAGCTTTCAAGGGAACACTATAAGTCAAGCCACGTTCTAAACAGTCATCGATTGTATAGTGAGGCGGGTCAATATAGTAGTCGAGGAACTCGAGCACGAAGTTGTTACGTGTATCTGCAATAGGGAAGTTTTCTGCAAACACCTTATACAAGCCATCGTTCTTTCGTTTTTCAGGCGGAGTATCTAACTGTAAAAAGTCTTGAAATGACTTCAATTGCACTTCCAGGAAATCCGGATACTTCATCGGATTCTTAATAGAAGCAAAATTAATTCGTTGATTATTAGTATTTGAAGACATCTGTATGGAGTTAAAATGTTTAAATTCAGGTAAGAGAACCTGTGTAACTTAATATAGACGCAAAAAGGTTAAGAATCCTCTTGACAGAGGACTCTTAACCGAACTACCTGATTTACAGGATAATCTTATTTAAGTTCAACTTCAGCTCCAGCTTCTTCCAAAACTTTCTTCAAAGATTCAGCTTCGTCTTTAGCCAAACCTTCTTTAACTACGCTAGGAGCACCGTCAACCATGTCTTTTGCTTCTTTCAAGCCAAGACCACAAGCTTCTTTAACTGCCTTAACAACCTGCAATTTAGCAGCACCTGCGCTCTTCAAAACTACATCGAATGAAGTTTTTTCTTCAGCAGCAGCTGCACCAGCAGCAGCAGGACCAGCAGCAACAGCTACAGCTGCAGCAGCAGGTTCAATACCATATTCTTCTTTAAGGATAGTTGCAAGTTCATTAACTTCTTTTACTGTCAAGTTAACTAATTGTTCTGCAAAAGCTTTCAAATCTGCCATTTTTGTATGAATTTAATTGTTTGTTACTAATTGATAATTAAAGTTGTTTAGTTTAGTCTTAAGATCAGCAAACGATTATTCTGCACGTTCACCCAAAGTCTTAAGAACTCCGTGAATGGTGTTACCACCAGACTGAAGAGCAGAAATAACGTTCTTCGCAGGAGATTGCAGCAATGCCACGATATCCGCAATAACTTCGTTCTTGCTCTTGATTGTTGCCAAAGCTTCGAGCTGATCAGCACCTACATAGAATCCTTCTTCTGCATAAGCAGCTTTCAATGCAGGAACACCTTCTTTGTATTCTTTCAACAACTTAGCAGGAGCGTTTGCTGTTTCGCAGAACATTACTGAAGTTGTACCTTTCAAAGAATCAAACAATGGTGAATAATCAACATCCAAGCTCATTAAAGCCTTGTGAAGCAAAGAGTTCTTCACAACTACCAGTTTGATACCAGCCTTGAAACATTTTCTACGCAGTTCGCTAGTAGATGCTGCATCCATAGCAGTTGTATCAACCAAGTAGAAATGTCCATATTGCTTTACGGTATCAGCCAACTGACCGATAATTACGCCTTTATCTTCCTTTCTCATGATTCCTCCTTAATTTTAGATTTCTTCTACAGATTTAGGGTCAATCTTAATACCCTTACTCATAGTACTTGAAAGATAAATACTCTTAATATAAGTACCTTTAGCTGTGGTCGGTTTCAGTTTAATGATAGTAGCGATAAATTCTTTCGCATTTTCACGGATCTGGTCAACAGTGAAAGAAACTTTACCGATTGAAGTGTGAACAATACCACTCTTGTCAACCTTAAAGTCAATCTTACCCTGCTTAACTTCCTTAACAGCTTTAGCTACATCCATAGTTACAGTACCACTCTTAGGGTTAGGCATCAATCCACGAGGACCAAGCACACGACCCAGAGCACCGATCTTACCCATGATGGACGGCATTGTAATGATTACGTCAATATCAGTCCATCCACCTTTGATCTTTTCAATATATTCATCAAGACCAACATAGTCAGCACCTGCTTCTTTTGCAGCAGCTTCAGCATCCGGTGTACACAAAACAAGCACACGAACTTGCTTACCTGTACCATGAGGAAGAGAAACAACGCCTCTTACCATCTGGTTAGCCTTACGAGGGTCTACACCTAAACGTACGTCAATATCTAATGAAGCATCAAACTTAGTGAAAGTAATTTCTTTTACAAGCTGAGCAGCTTCTTTCAGTGAGTATGCTTTCCCTGCTTCAATTTTTTCTGCAGCCAACTTTTGATTTTTTTGTCAGTTTACCCATTATCAATTGAAGTTAATTAGTTATTACCCGGGAAGTCACCTTTTACAGCGATACCCATACTTCTAGCTGTTCCTGCTACCATTGTCATAGCAGCTTCGATAGTAAAGCAGTTCAAGTCAACCAATTTGTCTTGAGCGATAGCACGAATCTGATCCCAAGTCAGTTCTGCAACTTTCTTACGGTTAGGTTCAGCTGATCCACTCTTAATCTTAGCAGCCTCGAGCAATTGAATTGCAACAGGAGGAGTCTTGATTACGAAATCGAACGACTTGTCTGTGTAGTAGGTAATGATTACAGGCAATACTTTACCTGCCTTGTCCTGGGTTCTGGCGTTGAATTGCTTGCAAAATTCCATGATATTAATACCCTTAGAACCCAAAGCAGGTCCAACGGGAGGTGATGGATTTGCAGCGCCTCCTTTAATCTGTAATTTGATTAGTCCAGCAACTTCTTTAGCCATTTTTACAAAATTTAATATAAATGATTAACGAATAGAATAAACAACACGTAACAAAATGCGTTATTCCTTTTCCACATCCGTAAAGCCTAATTCGAGCGGAGTTTTGCGCCCAAATATTTTGACCATAACTTTCAGTTTGCGTTTTTCCGCGCTTACTTCCTCAATGATTCCACTGAATCCGCTAAACGGTCCAACACTTACTTTCACTGTTTCTCCTACGGTATAAGGGATATTAGTATCCTCACTTACTTCCTGCAGTTCATCTACCGTACCCAGTATTCGATTCACTTCCGATTGTCTTAAAGGCACAGGATGTTCCTGACCTCCTAAAAAGCCAATTACGTTTGTAATGTTTCTCAAGTGATGAGCAACTTCACCAACCAATGCAGCTTCTACCAAGACATAACCAGGGAGATAACTTCTCTCTTTCACAATTTTCTTTCCATTGCGAACCTGATAAACCTTTTCGGTAGGAATCAATACCTGAGATACATACTCTCCAAGGTCGCTGTTTCTCATTTCAGCTTCAAGATATTCTTTAACCTTAGATTCTTTACCACTCACGGCACGAAGTACGTACCATTTTTTTTCAATCTCAGACATTTCTCTAACTGTTTATTAGTGCGGATAGATAACGTCTTCCATGATAAACTGGAAGGCAGAATCCATAAGAAAAACAACGAGTGCAATGAGTAGGGAAGCATATAAAACAACCACTGCACTACTAGAAAGCTCTGAACGAGTAGGCCATGATACTTTATGGACTAGTTCGTCGTAAGATTCTTTACAATAATTCGTTATCTTTTTAAACATATTCTTATCAATTTAGCACGGGAAGAGAGGCTCGAACTCCCGACACTCGGTTTTGGAGACCGATGCTCTACCAACTGAGCTATTCCCGTAAAAATAGTTCCCGAAACCAAATCCGGGAACTATAATTTATTTCGATGAATCGATATTAGTCAAGAAGTTCTGTAATCTGACCAGCACCTACTGTACGTCCACCTTCACGGATAGCGAAACGCAAACCTACGTTCAATGCAACCGGATAGATCAATTCAACGTTGATAGTAACGTTATCACCCGGCATTACCATATCTGTACCTTCTGGCAAAGTGATTTCACCTGTACAGTCCATAGTACGCAAGTAGAACTGAGGACGATATTTGTTGTGGAATGGAGTGTGACGACCACCTTCTTCTTTCTTCAGGATATAAACCTCAGCTTTGAACTTAGAGTGAGCTTTAACCTGACCCGGGTGACACAAAATCATACCACGTTTGATTTCGTTCTTGTCGATACCACGAAGCAACAAACCAACGTTATCACCAGCTTCACCCTGATCCAACAATTTACGGAACATTTCAACACCAGTAACAACTGATTTCTTGTCTTCACCAAGACCCAAGATTTCAACTTCATCACCTACCTTGATAACACCAGCTTCGATACGACCAGTAGCAACAGTACCACGACCAGTGATTGAGAATACGTCTTCAACCGGCATCAAGAATGGTTTATCTACATCACGCGGAGGCAGAGGAATCCAGTTATCAACTGCATCCATCAATTCCATAACTTTTTCTTCCCACTGAGGAACACCGTTCAATGCACCCAAAGCAGAACCACGGATGATAGGAGTATTATCGCCATCGAAGTCATAGAATGACAACAATTCACGCATTTCCATTTCAACCAATTCCAACATTTCTTCGTCATCAACCATGTCGCATTTGTTCAAGAATACAACCAGACGAGGAACGTTTACCTGACGAGCCAACAAGATGTGTTCGCGAGTCTGAGGCATAGGACCATCAGTTGCAGCAACTACGATGATAGCACCATCCATCTGAGCAGCACCAGTAACCATGTTCTTTACGTAGTCGGCGTGTCCCGGACAGTCTACGTGAGCATAGTGACGGTTAGCAGTCTGATACTCTACGTGAGAAGTGTTGATAGTGATACCTCTTTCCTTTTTCTTCAGGAGCGTTATCGATAGAATCGAAAGAACGCAATTCTGACAGACCTTTCTTTGCCAATACTGTTGTAATAGCAGCAGTCAAAGTGGTTTTACCGTGGTCAACGTGACCGATAGTACCAATGTTAACGTGCGGTTTCGAACGTTCAAATTTCTCTTTAGCCATAGCTTTACTATTTATTTTGATTAATAATCAGCTTTACAAATTCACGAGCTGTTACCGGGACTTGAACCCGGGACCTCTTCCTTACCAAGGAAGTGCTCTACCGCTGAGCTATAACAGCAAAGAAGAAAAAAGAAGAGCGGAAGACGGGACTCAAACCCGCGACCCTCAGCTTGGAAGGCTAATGCTCTATCGACTGAGCTACTTCCGCAATTTTAGTGGGCAAAGATGGATTCGAACCACCGAAGGCGTAAGCCAGCAGATTTACAGTCTGCCCCATTTGGCCACTCTGGTATTTGCCCAACTTCTTTCAAAGAACACCAGTTATAATCCTGTGTTTTTCTTCTTTCGAGCCTCTTGTCGGATTCGAACCAACGACCCCGAGATTACAAATCACGTGCTCTGGCCAACTGAGCTAAAGAGGCAAATTAACTTTGCAGCCACACAATCTCCGCGACTTAGCGGCTGCAAAGTTAGATATTATTTTCTAATCACAAAATATTTCCCGTGATTTTTTTACTTACCCTGCTGTTTTTCTTTCGCTTTCAGCAGTTGTTTAGAGAGTGCATCCATGCACACATCTATAGATTCTTCAAATGTATCACTTACCTTCTCAGCGTAAAACTCTGTATTCAGTGCCAAGACACGTACGCCAGCTTCTTTATTCATAGCTGTTTCAGGTTTTACTACTTTTAAAGACACCTCTACTTTCTTTATATTATCGCAAAACTTCTCGAGCTTCTCTGCTTTTTTCTGAATAAAAGCTTCAAGTTTTTCAGATGCATCGAAATGAATTGATTGAATTCTTACTTCCATAAAAACCTCCTTTTTCTTTACGCTCTAGGGTGAGCTTGTTCATAAACTTTTTTCAGTTCTTCGAAAGTTGTATGAGTATAAACTTCCGTCGTAGTCAAGCTTTCATGCCCAAGCAATTCTTTTACCGCACCCAATTCTGCATGATTATTCAGCATCGAGGTTGCAAAAGAGTGGCGCAACACATGAGGGCTTTTCTTTTTCAACGAAACAACCTTCGAAAGATTACGCTTCACTAAAAGATAAACCAGGCCAGGATATATCGGCTTCCCATTTCCACGAAGAAAAAAAGCTTCTCCACCACCTGGAAAGCGTTCTTCTCTTACTGAAAGATAAGCGTTTAAGTCACTTTTCAATTTATCACCAAAAGGAATAAAACGCTGTTTATTTCTTTTCCCCGTTACTTTTATTTGCTTTAGAGATAAATCCACATCAGCATCCGTCAAACCAACGAGTTCAGAAAGTCGAACTCCTGTTTCATAAAAAACCTCTAAAATAACTTTATCCCGAACACCCTCAAAACTTGTTCCAAAATCAGTTTCATCAAGCAAACGAGACATATCAGCCTCTTTCACAAAAACAGGCAAAGGTTTTTTCTTTTTAGGCCCCACCACTTTTTGAAGCGGATCCACAGAAACAACACCTTGACGCAATAAGTAGCGATAAAAAGAACGAAGTGAACTTAACTTTCGATTTACCGAAGTAGCCGTATACCCTTCTTCCATCAATGAGAGAACCCATCCACGAATCAGATCAGCATCTACAACAGTAAAATCCAAGCATTCATCCACCGTTTTAAAATACTCTTCAAACTTTTCAAGATCTATACCATAACTAACAATCGTTTTATCGGAATAGTTCTTCTCAAATTGAAGATATTTCAAAAAAGAATCTTTCAGCATAAAAAGCATCGCCTTTATTATTCAGCAACGAATTTATGAAAAAGAATTCAATAATTCAAAGTTTTTACGGAATTATTATTCTTCTACTTGGTGCATTTTCTGAACGTAAACAGCACGTTCCATTTTCAGTCTTTTCAAAACAGACGGTTTGTCATACTGCTGTCTGCTTCTCAATTCTTTTACAACACCTGTTTTTTCAAATTTTCTTTTGAACTTCTTCAGCGCTTTTTCAATGTTTTCGCCTTCTTTTACTGGTACTACAATCATGTTTTTAAAATTAAAGTATGTTGTTATTAAATTATTCGATAGTCGAATTGCGGCGCAAAATTACACATACTTTCTTTATTTACAAAACTTTCCAGTATATTTTATCGAAAATAGCACAGAAATCGTACCTTTGCTTTTAATAGAAAGACTTTGATAAATATATTTTTACTATGAAGGAAGAAATAAAAAAAAGAATAATCTCTTTACGCACTTTCATGAAACGACAAGGAATTGCTGCTTTCATTATACCAAGCACAGATCCTCATTCAGGTGAATATGTACCAGAGCATTGGGAATCACGCAAATGGATTTCCGGATTTACCGGTTCTGCAGGAACTGTTGTCATTACTAAAGACAAAGGAGGATTATGGACTGACTCAAGATATTTTTTACAAGCATCAGAACAATTACAAGATACAGGTATCACCCTGTTCAAAGACCGGCTTCCAGACACCCCCACCATTGCTGAATGGTTGGGAGAAGTCCTGCACTCAGGTGATAAAGTTGGTATAGACGGCTGGGTTAATACCGTAGCAGAAGTAGAAAGTCTCCGTATTTCACTTGCCTCTAAAGAGCTTCAATTGGTATCTGTTGACGATCCTTTCAATCTTTTATGGGAAGATCGTCCCCCTTTACCTCAAAGCTCACCGTTTATTTTACCTCTGGAATACAGTGGCATGTCTTGTTCCGATAAGTTGACTCTAGTAAGAGAAAGTCTCTGTCGTAATCAAGCGGATGGCATTTTAATTTCCGCCCTCGATGAAATAGCGTGGACATTAAATTTGAGAGGAAGTGATGTACACTGCAACCCTGTTTTTATCAGCTATCTATTTATTACTCAAACAGATGCAACCTTATACATTTTACCAGAAAAGCTTACAGCAGAAGTCAAGGCATATCTCACACAGAATCAAATTCAGACAAAAGACTATACAGAGATAGAAAATAACCTGCTTCAATACAAGGGAAATAGTATTCAGCTTTCTCCAGAAACCAACTACACTCTCTATCAAGCTGCATCAACATCAGCCAGTATCATTAAACAGCCCTCACCAATACGTTTACTGAAAGCCGTAAAAAATGAAACCGAAATCAAAGGGTTCCATCAGGCAATGGTGCGCGACGGAGTAGCAATGGTACGCTTCCTGATATGGTTGAAGGAGAACGTGCAAAGTGGTATGGAAACAGAACTTTCAGTTGACCGCAAGCTGTACGAACTACGATCAGAACAATGCCTCTTTCAGGGCATCAGCTTCGACACCATTGCCGGCTATCAGGAACATGGAGCCATTGTCCATTATGAAGCAACGCCTGAAACATCTTCCACCTTGCAAGCAAAAGGACTGCTATTACTCGACAGCGGAGCACAATACCTGGATGGAACAACAGATATAACCCGAACAATTGTACTAGGAGAAGTTTCTGATGAACAAAAAACGGATTACACACTCGTTTTAAAAGGATTCATCGCTTTATCGCAAGCAGAGTTTCCACAAGGAACATGTGGTACACAGTTAGATGTACTTGCACGCCAGTTTATGTGGAAAGCAGGCATCAACTACGGACATGGCACAGGACATGGCGTAGGGCATTTCCTAAATGTACACGAAGGGCCTCATCAAATACGTATGAACATATCCCCACTCCTTTACAACCAGGCATGACAATAACGAACGAGCCAGGCATCTACAAATCCGGACGGTATGGCATCCGTACAGAAAATACAATGCTTGTAGTACCCGCACGTGAAACCGAATTTGGAGTTTTCTATAAATTCGAACCACTTACATTATGTCCGATCGACAAAGAAGCTATTCGCATAGATTTATTGACTGACGAAGAGATTGAGTGGTTGAACAGCTATCACCAGAGAGTATACGATATGCTTTCTCCAATGCTTACATCCGACGAACAAAACTGGTTGAAAGAAGCTACCGCACGCTTATAAATTCAAACGAAATAAAGATAATTATGGCACTAATAAAATCAGTCAGAGGATTCACTCCTCAAATAGGTGAAAACTGTTACCTTGCCGACAATGCCACCATCATAGGCGACGTCGTTATGGGACGAGATTGCAGTATATGGTTTAATGCAGTCTTACGAGGTGATGTCAACTCTATCCGTATCGGTGACAGAGTAAATATTCAGGACGGAACCGTATTACATACTCTTTATGAAAAATCTACTGTCGAAATAGGAAATGATGTTTCTATCGGACACAATGTCACCCTCCATGGAGCCTGCGTACACGATAATGCCCTCATCGGCATGGGTTCCACTCTCCTCGACCATGCTGTAGTAGGAGAAGGAGCTATAGTAGCTGCAGGTGCACTGGTTTTAGCAAATACTGTTATAGAGCCTCATACCCTTTGGGGTGGAGTTCCTGCTAAGTTTATAAAGAAAGTAGACCCTGAACAAAGTAAAGAGCTGAACCAAAAGATAGCAAACGGATATTTGATGTATGCTTCCTGGTTTAAAGAATAATACAAAAAGCGGAGAACAGACCAATTTGTACACAGTTGCTGTTCTCCGCTTTTTACTTAACCTGCATTTTCGTCTTTTATAAATACCCCATATGAATTAAACAACCAGCGGGTTCCATCTATCAACAAAACATGATAATTTCCTTCCCTTCTGTCTACATCTGTAATTCCGACATCTGCTGCTGTATTTTTCCAATACGAAATAATACCTGAAGGCAACAATGGTAACATCGAATCCGGCCATATCTGCCCTCCCCCATTTATGCGTAACCATTCATAATCACCATCAAACAAGAAACTGAATCCATTTGGTAAAGCAACAGATACAAGTGGATTATTACAATCATAATTCCATGAAATTTTCATCTGATAAACTTCTGTAAAATAGTTTTTCAGAAATTCCTGAATCCGGCTGATTTGAATCACAAAAGTTTTTTCACCTCCATAGGTAGAAATCGCCTTAGTAGGATGCACCTGTAATGTATAATAATCTTTCTGGTCACGGGAAACAGAGGTAATCCGCGCATTGGGTTCAGAATCCCAAATCTGTTCCATCACCTTCTGAGGCAGTAAATCAATCACAGTTTGCGGCAACTCCGGAAACAACAATTCTCCGTTTTCTTCTACAACTGTCCGATCAAATTCCCCACTAACCAAAGTCCATTCTCCTTCTTTATCAAAAAGAAGCAGATAAGTATCATCTATCCATACCCGATAAGCAGGCATAGAAGGATTCAACTGTTCCGAACCAATAATAATTCGTGTAATCTCTCTACCCGGAAATGCTTGTAAAATATAATTCTTTATCTTCTCTGACAAATATTCCTCGCCAACTTCAACAGGATATTCATATCCCAGACAACGATTCTCATAATGCTGGAAAGCCAGTTTTCTTCCGTCACTCAACTCTGCTGTCAATCCCTCCTTGATTGCATAAATGGCGGAAACTGATATCTCACCAAATTTGGCTTCCATAAAGTCGTACATCTCTCCCAGAAACTTACGCGCGAAAATCTGCATTCCTGCATTAGGGAAACAAACCTTTGTCCAACTTCCTTCGTTAGTAAAATCTACTTCTACATTATTCGACAAGAGAGCATGATACCCTCTCTCTCCCTCATTAATCCGTGAAATCTGTTCAATCATTGCTCCAGGAAACCAAGCAGACACAAACAACGAGATATCGGAAGGAACATCCTGCACAGATACAACTTCTTCAACATCGTCCCCCGAACAGGAAGTTATCCACGGAAACGTTCCACACAAAACAAGGAACAAATAACATATACAGAACAACTTCTTCATAAGCTCCTACAATTAAGTTGTTAAAGTTAAGCATTTTAGCTGACAGCAACGAATATTCCTTGTTAAAAAAAGCAACAAAGTGCCAAAAGGCTTTTACAATCTATGATGCAAAATAAAAACAACTATAACAAATGTAATTCACGTGCGATGCCAAAAGCCTGAGCTGAGTTGCTTACTTGTAGTTTTTGCAGGATATTTTGCCTATGACGACTGACGGTATGTATGCTGAGAGAAAGCTCTTCAGCTATTTCTTTACTCGACTTTCCCCTTCCTATTAATATCAGAATTTCTTTTTCACGTCTTGAAAGCAAGTCGGAACAGTCGTACGTATCAATATCTATACGACTTCCATCAGCTGAATTTACAATCATGCTTCCTATGGAAGAAACTTCAGTCAGATTATATAAACACAAGGCCAGACAAATATTCCCTGTATCCTGTGCTATGACATAAAACATACGGTGTAAAACCTGATGGTATTTTCCCACACTGTCACACATCCGAAGATACTCTTCCAGATAATAATCACTGCGCTGCTTCTCTAAAGCATTTTTAAGGAAATGCAAAAAGCGTAATTCACGAGTATGTTTCTTCACCAAATCATCGGGATGAATCCGACTGAATATTTCTTCTTCCCAGATAGATTCAATAAGATGACATTCCCCATGCAAAGCTATGCCTAAAAACTCTCCTACCTTACCATAATAAATATAACTTCGGTTAGAACCCATATCACTCAGAACTGCTATCGAATTTTCTACCTCAGCATACATCGAAGCAACCTGTTTATAATGTGTAAGATACCGGTTCAGGTTTACTTCCCCTGCAAAATCTTGTGCAAGCAGTTCGTTGTTCAATGCAGTCTTTACATTCATAACGGGAGAGAGAATAAAAATGGTTATTTATCAGTATTGGTGCTCTCAGTATAGGTAACTACCTTTGCAAAATAAAAGAAAATATTCCACATTCTAACTTTACACATTTATGAAAAAGCTCTTTTTGGCAATGCTAACCTTTATAAGTACGCAGGCTATGGCACAGACTCTGGAAAAAATGCAATGGTTCAATGAACCAGAGCAGTGGGAAATAGCAGATAATGCATTAAGTATGTATGTCACTCCACATAGTGACTATTGGCGCATTTCACATTACGGATTTACTGTCGATGACGCTCCTTTTTATTACAATACGTATGGCGGCGAGTTTGAAGTAAAAGTAAAAATCACAGGCGACTACAAAGTCCGCTTCGACCAAGCAGGTCTGATGCTGCGTATCGACAAGGAAAACTATATCAAGACCGGTATTGAGTTTGTTGACGGAAAATTCAACCTAAGTACAGTTGTTACCCACCATACAAGCGACTGGAGTGTTATTACGCTCGATAAGCCTGTACCCTATATTTGGATAAAGGCAGTCAGACGACTAGATGCCGTAGAAGTGTTCTACTCATTCGATGACAAAACTTATGTTATGATGCGGAATGCCTGGCTGCAAGACAATACACCGGTCAAAGTTGGTCTGATGGGAGCTTGTCCTGACGGTGAAGGATTTAACGTAAAATTCGAACACTTCAAAGTAACCCATCTTCCTGACCAGCGAAGAATGGAATGGCTTAAGAAAAATGCTGAATAAAAAGAATACTACTTTGTAAAACACAAAGCAGGAGTTTCATATTATCCTCCAGGCGCAGGGCTTTCCAATATAAGTCCTACGCCTTTTATCGTTTTCAATTGCACAGTATTATCGGATGCAAGCAACTTTCGCAAACGTGAAACGAATACATCCAGACTGCGTGATGCAAAATAGTCGTCATCTGTATTCCATAAACGTTCCAAGATAGCTTCACGCTTAACAACCTTATTTTTTATTCTCGCATAAAATACGCAACAAAGCAGCTTCTCGTTCGGTAAGTGTCTGCTCCTTTCCCCCTGTCTGTTTCAACAAGGCATGGCCGGCTTCAAATATAAAAGAAGTTCCGAGATGGAATATTTCTTCTTCATTTACTGATCTTATTCCTTTTGTCAGCTTCAACAAAGCAAGGATATGTGCATTCAACTCCTCAGCAAGAAAGGGTTTCTTAATATAATTATTTACACCTAGCTCATAACCTTTCACTACATCCTTTGGAGAAACACGCCCGGAAGTAAACAGAATAGGTGTTACATCATCCGTTTCACGAATTCGTCTCACCATTTCATATCCATCCATTACCGGCATCTCAATATCGGCAACAATTACATCGGGATGTGTTTCCTTCCATATTCTCAAACCAGCTTCACCGTTATCGGCTGTCATTATCTCGTAACCGCCTATCATATCCTCTAGTCCACCACGTATGATGTAGCACAGATTGGCATCATCTTCTACCAGCAATAGTCGTATCATTGTTCAATTATAATTCATTTATTTGTATTCAAACAAGTTTTATCAATAGCATCTTCTCTATTCGGAAGATATATCGTAAACTCGCTGTACTCTCCTTCAATGCTTTCCAACGTTACTCTGCCGCCATGAACTTCAGCTACACGTAAAACATAATTTAATCCTAAACCGAAACCGGCAGAACCTCCATATCGACTTCTATCCGCAGCCGAAGCACGTTCGTATTTTTCGAATATCTTACTCTGGTCTTTCAGCGGAATACCGAAACCCGTATCGTGTACCTTTATATAATATTCGTTCGAAAGCTTTCCCGACGAAAATGTAATTTCAACCTCATCACCCGAATATTTCACGGCATTGTCAATCAGATTGCTGAGTGCTTCTTTCAAAAACTCCTCATCCGCATAAACAGTATCTGCCTGCAAATTCCATTTATAGACAATATGCTTCACTGCTTTTGCCTTATACTTCTCGGCAAGGTCTTCCAGCATCGAACGAACACAGCACGTATCTTTTTCCAACTTCAACTGATGATTTTCCAGTTTAGAAAGTGTCAATACCTTGTTTGTCAGCGAAAGCAGGTGTTCTCCCTCTTCTTTCAAAATGCGGAAATAACGTGCCTTTTTCTCCGGTTGGGTATCCAGTTTTCCAGTTTCCAGTATCTGAGTACCCATCAATATAGAACTCAAAGGCGTCTTCATATCATGAATCATAGCATAAGAAAAATCCTCACGTAACTTGGCAATCTTATCTTGACGAACGATAATGCGTATCTGATAAATGATACAAACTATAACCAAGACCATAATCAGCACAGTAGCAAGCAAAAGTAATGTCATTCGCCGGAAAATCACCCGATACGGATTGGTAATAACTCCTTGCAAAAAGCGAGTTCCGTCATGACTGATCGGCAAAGGAGAAGTTCGTAATACACCTTTGCCATGTATATCCAGTTGACTGGAAGACCTCATTACACGACCGGTTGAATCGACAATACACGAAGCAACAACAGCAGGGAAGCCAATCGAATCGAGCATGTGCGCATAAATCGAATCCAAATCCACAAACGAAACATCACGATTAAAATCTTTCAGAGCAATTTCCTGAAACGAAACATGCATATAACTCATCAGCCATTGACCGGGGTTAGACATGGTTTCCATATCCTTCTCAGCATCAAAGTTAACGTTCATTGTAACCGTGGAGTCTTTCTTTGTCTTAGATACGCGCAGGAAAACCTCCTGTAAAGCTGCTTCGGGAAACAGTTCCTCCCCTTTCATCTGAATACTTTCCTTAGTCAGCTTATATGTGTTGACAAGCCATACGTATTGCAGCTCAACAATAGCAATAAGTCCCACCACAGCAATCCAACGAATATGTTTTATCTCCATAAGTCGTGTATTAACGTAACATTAACCTGCCCTTAACCCAGAAAATCGGTCGGGCCCTTTACTTTCGCACTGTCAAAGATATAGAAAATAACCCAATGCAATTTGATATGAAAATCTATTTTTTAATGAGTATCTTCTTGCTGGCAGGAGGCTCAGGCAGCCTGACAGCACAAACCGTTTCGGGTAAGGTTGTCAATACAGAACAGCAACCGATAGACGGTGCAACTATCATTCTTCAGACTTCGGACTCAACTTTCGTGGATGCAACAATCTCGAATGCCGACGGAAACTTTGTATTCAATCATCAGCCGGAAGCTTATCGACTCATCTTTCAGCATCTATTATATCATACAATAGAGAAAAAAGGCAAAGAAAAAGATGCAGGTATCACGGTACTACAGGCTAAAGACTATGCGCTGGATGAGGTTATTGTACGAGGGGAACGACCGCTGGTCAAAGTAGAAGGCAGCCGCTTGACCTACGATATGCCTCAACTCACTGCCAATAAGCTGGTGACGAATGTGTATGATGCATTAAAACAACTACCGGGCGTAATGGAACAAAATGGAGTGTTGACACTAGCCGGAGCTGGAAGTATCAATATTATTTTGAACGGAAAGCCTACATCTATGAACTACGAACAGCTTGTTACATTATTAAAGGGTATGCCTGCATCACGTGTAGAACGGGCAGAAGTGATGTATAATACTCCCCCGCAATATCATGTGCGCGGTGCAGCAATCAATGTAATACTAAAAGGTTATAAACCGGGAGAAGGAGGATTACAGGGAGAGATAAACGGCAATTATGTACAGGCAAATAAAGCAGGAGAAGAAGGCGGCGTGACATTTGCCTATTTATCTCCCAAACTGGATATAGACTTTATGTACAATCTCAACAATCACTACAACCGTCAAGGTTATAAACTGATTACCCGTCACACGTTGAATGATGAAATACATAACATCAGCCAGTCTACTAACGGAGAAAATAGGCAACTGGTACATACATTCCGGCTTGGAGGAAACTATAAGTTTAATGAACAGAGCCAATTGGGGCTGAGTTATACTTCCAGTCTTAATCCCGATAAACAACAATCGGTTACCTCTTCGGATAATCATTCGACCACCTTCAACCATGCCCCTGCCGAAGAACAGATGCATAACGTGGCTTTAAACTATACTTCCGGCTTCGGTCTGACAGGGGGTATCGACTATACGTATTTCAGGAATAAAGAGGAACAATCTTTCCGCAGCATAGAAAACAACGGACAGGAAACGACTTTTCTTAGCAACACGGCTCAATATATAAACCGATGGAAAGTATATCTCGACCAAAACCATACACTTTCCAATGCGTGGGTACTGAATTACGGAACATCCTTTACATATGTAAACAACCATAATTCGCAAAGATATAATCTTGCAGCGATGAGTGGAATGAACAAAGAAAGCCGAGTTGATGAATATACTTATAATCTATATACCGGTTTCGAAAAGAACTTTGGTAGCCAATGGAGTCTGAATGCATCTGCTTCCATTGAATATTATCAAATGATGAGCTATAAAAAATGGGCAATCTACCCTACTTTGAACTTAAGTTATGTTCTTTCTCCTTCACACATCCTTCAATTTGAACTCAGTTCGAACAAGACTTATCCCGATTATTGGACGTTAAGCGGATCGACCAGTTACCTTAACAATTATCAGGAATCGGCAGGAAATTCATCACTCAAACCTTATACTGACTACTCCGCAGCTTTGACATACATTCTGAAAAGCAAATATATTTTCCAGTTCAGCTATGATTATATCAAAGATTACTTCATGCAAATGATATACCTAGACTCCAGCCGTCTGAAAGCTGTATACAATTATCAGAACTGGGACTATTCAAAAGAGTTTGCCTTTACTTCTGTTATCCCGTTCAAGACAGGAGAATGGTGGGACAGTCAGCTGATGATATGTCTGTCTTCACTTCATCAACAGGCAAGCAACTATTATGATGCTCCTTTCGACCGTAGAATATGGAATATAGCAGGAAACTGGACCAATACGTTTACACTCAGTAAGCGCCCCAACATCAAAATGGAAATTAGTGCGACCGGTACATCCAAATCCATACAAGGAAGTTATACCATAGCGCCTGCCGCATTCATCCATACAGCCATTCGCTATACCTTTGCAGGAGATAAAGCTATGATTCAGATCAAAGGGAATGATTTATTCAATGGAAGCAACCACCTGACAACGAAAGTCCGCAATGGAAATCAGTATCTAGATATGTATCTGAACAATTATATGCGTAACGTCACCGTATCTTTCAGCTACAAATTTGGAGGATTCAAGAAAAAGGAAGTAAAGGACGTAGATCTTTCTCGTTTCAAACACTAAAAAAATCTATCTGACGAACAGAGAAAGTCCCCTTAATCTTTCCAAGTTACAGGCAAACACTGCAATAACAATTAAGAAAAAAATTATCTAAAAAGATAAAAGAAAAACAGGCATACAGGTGAAGTTCTCACGAGTATGCCTGTTTTTCTTTTATTTACTATTACTATAAAGAAACTGTATTCATTATCTTTTCCAATGCACCGGCATTATTACGCACATAATCACCGGCATTCTTTCCAGCTTTATGCAGACAGGTCTCATCCGAAAGGAACTTGTTCATCAAACGGTCGAAGTCTTCTTTACCCTGAATTTCGAAACCTCCCTGACAAGCCTTCAGCCCTTGCGCCTCGAGGAACTTATAATTATTCGGGCCGAAAATGACAGGAATACCATATACAGCCGCCTCAAGTGTATTATGAATGCTGACTCCAAAGCCGCCTCCTACATACGAAATTTCTCCATAGCGGTATATTGACGACAACAGCCCGAAACAATCTATAATCAGACAATCAGCCTGTTTGACATTTTCTTCCGTAGCTTGTGTATAGCGTACTACCGGACGTTTCAACTTTCCGATAATTTCCTGCAAATGACTCTCGTCTATTACGTGAGGAGCAATAATCAGTTTCATTTCCGGATGCTCATTAAAATAAGGGATAAAGATATCTTCATCCGGAGCCCATGAACTTCCTGCAACAAAAGTCTTGCGATTATTTCCCTTGAAGCTTTCTACCAACGGTAATTCTTTCGCCTGACTGCAAATTTCCAGTACCCGGTCAAAACGAGTATCTCCTACTACTGTCGTACGAGTCACCCCAATACTTTCCAACAAGCGGACAGATTCTTCATTCTGTACAAAAAGATGGTCGAAACATTTCAAGACATTCTTATAACTTCCTCCATACCAGCGGAAGAAAATCTGCTGAGGACGAAAGATAGAAGAAACACTATATACCGGAATATTACGACGCTTCAGTTCACTCAGATAATTGCACCAGAACTCATACTTGATGAAAAAAGCCATATAAGGATGAGCCAGATTTATAAATTTCTTCACATTACGTGGAGAATCAAGAGGCAGATAACATACTACATCCGCCCCCTTATAATCTTTACGTACCTCATATCCCGAAGGCGAGAAAAACGTTTGCAAAATCTTATATTGCGGATATTGCTTACGAATCTGTTCTATCAGAGGACGTCCTTGCTCAAATTCACCCAGTGAAGCTGCATGAAACCACAAATATTTGGCTTGTGGATCAATCTGTTTCTTCAAGACAGCGAAAGCTTCCTTCTCGCCTTTCACCATCTTGGATACTTTCTTATTAAAAAGTGCAGCCAGATGGACTGCACTTATATATAAAGCTATAACAAAATTATAAATCATGCCGGTTCTTATTTGAGTACCTCTACTGCACGACGCATACGTCTGACAGTTTCTTCTTTACCTAATACAGCCGAGATATCAAACATGTGAGGACCTTTTCCTTCGCCCACAAGCGTAAGGCGGAAAGCATTCATGATATTTCCCATATGGTAGCCGTGGTCTTCTATCCATTTCATAACCACTTCTTCCTGATGAGCCAGTGAAAAATCGTCGAGTGATTCAAGCAAGTCTGCAAGTTCTGTCATACGAACAGCAGAATCTTCTTTCCAGCGTTTCTTTACAGTCTTTTCATCATATTCTGTAGGAGCTACGAAGAAGAACTTGCAAGTATCCCACAATTCCTTGATAAAGCTGACACGACCTTTCATCAGACCTACTACGGTTACAACTGTTTCCATAGGAGCTTCGATGCCATGCTCTTTCAAGATAGGCATAAACAAGCCTGCAATTTCCTCATCACTCTTCATCAGGATATATTCATGATTGAACCATTTACCCTTTTCATAATCGAACTTAGCTCCCGCTTTGCTACAACGATGCAAATCGAACAACTTAACCAGTTCGTCCAGTGACATGATTTCCTGATCATTTCCCGGATTCCATCCCAGCAAAGCCAGGAAGTTAATCACAGCTTCAGGCAAATATCCAGACTCACGGTATCCAGAAGAAACCTCACCAGTCTTCGGATCATGCCATTCCAATGGGAATACAGGGAATCCCAGACGGTCACCGTCACGCTTACTCAATTTACCGTTTCCATCCGGTTTCAACAACAATGGCAAGTGAGCAAATTCAGGCATTGTATCTTCCCAGCCGAATGCACGATACAACAAGACATGCAACGGAGCAGAAGGCAACCATTCTTCACCACGAATTACATGAGATACTTCCATCAAATGGTCATCAACAATGTTTGCCAAATGGTAAGTAGGCAATTCGTCGGCTGACTTATACAGTACTTTATCATCCAATATAGAAGAGTTGATTACAACTTCTCCACGAATGATATCGTGTACATGCACATCTTCATTCGGTTCTATTTTGAAACGTACTACATACTGTGTTCCTTCGGCAATCAGCTTATCAACTTCTTCCTTCGGCATCGTAAGCGAGTTACGCATAGAATTACGTGTAGAAGCATCGTACTGGAAATTCGGAACTTCCTTACGCTTGGCCTCCAGTTCTTCCGGTGTATCGAAAGCAATATAAGCTTTACCATTATCAAGCAATACGTTTACATATTTCTTATAAATATCACGACGTTCAGACTGACGGTACGGACCGTAATTTCCGCCAAAGCTTACACCCTCATCGAACTTAATGCCTAACCATTTAAAAGATTCGATAATATATTCTTCTGCCCCCGGAACAAAACGGTTTGAGTCTGTATCCTCAATACGGAAAATCAAATCTCCGCCGTGTTGGCGTGCAAAGAGATAATTATACAAGGCAGTGCGCACACCACCGATATGCAATGCACCAGTCGGACTCGGTGCAAAACGAACTCTAACTTTTCTTTCTGCCATAGTGGTCTTTATCTAAAAATACGCTGCAAAATTAAGCTAAATTTCCCGTTTTTTTCTTATTTTGCACGCAAAATATCCTAACACATGAAAAGTTTCCAAGCAGAAAGACAGTTTTCATACAAGAAATTACTGTATCAATGCGCCATTTTCTTGGCAGCAGTTGCCGTCATTGTCTATTTCTTACCAAAGGAAGGTACATTCAACTATCAATTTGATATTAACAAGCCATGGAAATACGGTTTGTTACAGGCATCATTCGATTTTCCTATATACAAGGGAGATGAAGAGGTCCGCCGGGAACAAGACAGCATCATGACCAATTATCACCCCTACTTCCTTCTGTCGGAAAATACAGGTGAAAAAGCAATCAGCCAGTTTAAAAGTGATTACAACCGGAGCTTACGCAAGATAATTCCTGACCCTACATATTCGCATCATATCGAACGAATACTGAAAAACGTATACGAGAAAGGAATTATTCCAGTAGAACAGCTGGGGAACTTGCGCAAAGACAGCATGCGCAGTATTCATATCATCAATAAAAACACTTCTATCCTACAAAGTGTAAGCGAACTGTATACCACTAAGAGGGCCTACGAGGAACTGATTTATTCTGATACGTTACATTACAACAAGACACTATTGCAACGCTGTAATCTGAATAATTACCTAACTCCTAATCTCATGTATGATTCGGAAAAATCGGAAGCTGCAAAAAAAGATATCCTCTCCGGAGTATCCTGGGCCAAAGGGTTTGTAATGAACGGACAGAAAATAATCGACCGCGGCGAGATCATCGACCAGCGTACATTCGATATCTTGAGATCACTCCAAAAAGAATGGGACAAACGAGGCGAAACTATTACAGAAAAACGTCTGACTTTATTCGGACAGATTCTGTTTGTATCTATTCTTATAGGATGCTTCATGACCTATCTGGCACTGTTCCGCCGAGATTATTACCAAAAGAAAGGTAGTCTGGGGTTATTGTTCTTTCTTATTATATTCTTCCCCGTCATATCAGCTATCATGGTAGCTCATGCTTTCATGAGTGTATATATAGTGCCATTCACCATGCTTCCCATGATCATACGGATCTTCCTTGATTCACGTACGGCTTTCATGGCACATATTGTATCAATCCTGCTTTGCTCCATCTGCCTGCGAACCCCACATGAGTTTATCTTATTGCAGACAATAACCGGTATGGCCAGCATCTACAGCCTTCGCGAACTGTCTCAACGCTCACAATTGTTACGCAGCGCCCTGATTGTCGTAATAACATATACCATACTCTATTTTGCACTCGACCTGATACACGTGAACGATATTGCGCAGCTTAACACATATATGTATGTCAATTTTATTATAAACGGTATTTTGCTGCTATTTACTTATCCGTTATTGTTTATTTTGGAAAAGACTTTCGGATTTACTTCGAATGTAACCCTGGTGGAACTTTCCAACATCAACAACAAGCTGATGCGTGAGATGTCGGAAGTTGCTCCCGGAACATTCCAGCATTCTCTGCAACTTGCCAACCTGACTGCCGCCGCAGCCAACCGCATTGGTGCCAACAGCCAGCTGGTGCGTACCGGTGCCATGTATCATGACATCGGAAAGATGCTGAACCCCGCTTTCTTTACCGAGAACCAGACAGGAGTAAACCCACATGACCAGTTGAACTATAAACAAAGCGCACAAATCGTCATAAATCATGTAACAGACGGTATGAAGCTGGCTGAAAAAAAATGACCTGCCTCAAGTGATCAAAGACTTTATCCGCACCCATCATGGTCAAGGACTTACAAAGTATTTCTATATATCCTATCAGAATGAGCATCCCGATGAAGAAGTGGATAAAGAAGCATTCAGATATCCGGGTCCCAATCCGTTTACCAAAGAACAGGCTATTCTGATGATGGCCGACTCGGTAGAAGCAGCTTCAAGAAGCTTGAAGGAATATACCGAAGAAAGTATTTCCGGACTTGTCGACAAGATCATAGACAGCCAGGTACAGGAAGGATACTTCAAGGAATGTCCGATAACATTTAAAGATATTGCTACAGTAAAAAGTGTCTTTAAAGAAAAGCTGAAAACTATGTACCATACCCGTATCAGCTATCCGGAACTGAAGAAAATAAAGGCATTGCACAAAAAAGACCAAGGAAAGAACAATTTTTTATTATCTGTATAGGCACTTCTTTGATAATTTTGAGATGTAAAACCTAAACACATACAGATATGAAAAATACTTTCTTCAAAGCAAGCGGCAGAAATCTTCTGACGTGTGCTATTTGTGCACTAATGGCAATGCCGGCATCTTCCCAACAAGCACTTTCCCTCAAGGATTATGAATATACAACCAGAGAATGGAAACGAATTGTAAGAAACAGTCCGGACAGTTTTTTCACAACCGATGAAGCAAAGCGGATTGCCGATAATGTGCTAGCTTTTCAACGTACAACAGGAGGATGGCCTAAGAACATTCCAATTCACCGCCCACTGGGTGGAGAACTTCCTATCGTATTAGGAGATAAAGACAGGCGCAATGACTCCACAACCGACAATGACGCTACCATTCTGGAATTGACTTATCTGGCAAGACTTTATCAACAATCTCCCGAAGAACGTTATAAGGAAGCCTTTCTTAAAGGAGTGGAGTTTATCTTAAGCGGGCAGTATGACAACGGAGGATGGCCACAGTTCTGGCCTGAACATAGGGGATATCAAGTATATATTACATACAATGATGATGCCATGGTACAAACAATGGAAATCATCCGAAACCTTCGTGACGGAAAAGCTCCCTTCGATATACTGGTAAACGATGAAATGAAAGCACGTCTGTCCGCCGCTTTCGATAAAGGGATAGAATGTATTCTGAATACTCAAATCAGAGTAAATCGTAAACCGACCATATGGTGTCAGCAACACGACAACATAACCTTAAAACCAGCTCCGGCCCGAACATTCGAATTGCCTTCCTTCTGCACGGCAGAAAGCTGCTCACTGGTTCACCTGCTAATGGAACTCCCCGATCCGGACGAACGGGTAAAGGCAGCAGTCAATGGTGCAATGGAGTGGCTTGATTTACATAAATTATATGGCATACGTGTTGAGCGGTTCATGACTCCTGAAGGCAAGCCTGACACACACGTAGTGAAAGACGAAAAGGCCGGACCTGTATGGGCACGTTTTTACGACCTGGAAAACGAAGAACCGCTATTCTGCGACCGTGATGGAATTCCCCGTAAATCATTTTCCGAACTTGGATATGAGCGTCGAAATGGTTACAGCTGGTACAATCAGGCTCCCGAATCACTCAATGAAGAATATCAACACTGGAAAGAAAAATATATGTAATTTACACATACAACCAGTTCTTTAAGTGCAGGTAAAAAGCAAGTCTAATCAGCTCCTCTTCTAACTCTATTATTTTTTGTACAAATTTTCAAAAAACATCGAGAAAAGTTCAGGAAAATATGCTGATATTTTCGACAAAATATGCTGATGTTTTTCTTATACGCCGATACACATTGGTTATCAATTATTTACAAGAAGCAGTATATCGGCGTAAAGAAAAATATAAACTGGATATCTTACAATCATCAATCAGAGTTCTTGAGTCAAGCTATCGAGCAAACCTCCGCAAGCATCTTCCAGTATGTCAAGTACATTTTCAAATCCTTGAGCCCCGCCATAATAAGGATCAGGAACGTAGTCGACTACCTTCACCCGACAATAGTCGGTCATCCGGCCTATTTTCCGTTCCGTTTCCACATCAGGAGCTTTCTCCTTCAAGGCATCAATATTGCGGTCATCCATACCCAAAATCAAATCGAACTCATAAAAATCATCAGTACGGACAGGACGTGAACGGTGAGTAATGTTATACCCCCGGCGAATAGCATGTGCACGCATCCGGTCGTCGGCAAGTTCTCCTTGATGATAACTGCTGATTCCCGCTGAATCTACTTCTATCTCCTTTTCCAGTCCTGCACGCTTGATATACGTACGCATAATTTCTTCTGCCGACGATGAACGGCATATATTCCCAAGACAAACGAACAAGATTCTTTTCATACTCTGATACCTAAATATTTTTTAAACTTGCTTACGCTAGTATTCATAATCAATTCTTCCGGAAACTCAGTTTCATTTACCAGCTCCAATGCATAATCGTAGGTGGCAATATCAAACGAGATATGTGCATCACTACCCAAAATCACCGGAACATCATAGCGACGGCATAACTTCAGTATTTCCAGATTATTGCTCCGGGCGTCAACTTTGCCCCGACAAGGTTTCAGTGATGAATTATTTATCTCAAGCAACGTATGATGCTCCTTTGCCGCAAGTACAATAGGCTCGAAGTTCAACTTTGCAGTCCCATCACCCGGATGACTAATGATATGAATATATGGATTAGACACAACCTGAACCATACCATGTGTATTCTCTTCGGGTGTCCCCCACTTATAACAAAGTGAATGAATACCGGCAATACGCAAGTCAAGAATCTTCAAATAAAACTCATCCAGATCGAGATTGCCTTCGCTGTCGAGAATATTAATTTCTGCTCCCAACAAAAGTTCTATTCCATACATCTGGCGCGGAACCACATGCAGGTTACGGAAATAAATCGGATCGCATGTACCCGGTATACCCGGTGAATGTTCTGTAATCCCTAATAATTTCAATCCCTTACCAGCAGCAGCCTGTGCCATTTCCTGCAAGGAACTAAAAGCATGACCGCTTGCTACGGTATGCGTATGTACATCCAGTTCTATTTTCATACGAATATTTTTTACATCGGATCGACATCGTAATAAACCAACAGCGAACGGAAACGTTCATCCTCAACAATGGCACGTTGCACTTGCTGAAGATATTCACGCACTTTCGACATCGAAGCCTGTTGTTCAATTTTCACTACAATCTTTTTAATAAATAAAGTCTGTATACGCGACACTGGAGGACGGTCGGGTCCCAGCACACGACTACCAAGTCCGTTTCTTAAGTACCCGGCCATCAAGTCGGCAGCCTGATCGAGTACTTCCTCTTTACGATGTTTCAAATACACATAAATCAACCGGTAAAAAGGCGGATACTTAAACAAATTACGTTCTTCAATTTGTGATTGGAACAATCCTCCATAGTCATTGCTTACTACCTGAGCGATCAAAGGAAGATCGGGAGATTTGGTTTGTAGCACTACCAGCCCCTGTTTGTTCTTTCTTCCAGCACGCCCGGCAACCTGCGCCATCAACTGAAAAGCCCGTTCATACGAACGGAAATCCGGATAGTTCATCATCGAATCCGCATTCAAAATACCAACAACACTCACACGGTCGAAGTCAAGTCCTTTTGAAACCATCTGTGTACCAATCAGAATATCCGTCTTGCCATCCTCAAAATCGGCAATGATCCTTTCATATGCAGTACGGGTACGCGTGGTATCCAAGTCCATACGAGCCACACGGGCATCCGGAAATATCAGTTTAATATCATCTTCTATCTTCTCGGTTCCAAATCCTCGGTTTATCAGTTCTACCCCTCCACATGCCGGACAAGACTTTGGAACTTCATAAGTATAACCACAGTAATGACAGGTCAGCTGATTCAATCCTTTATGATACGTCAGACTGACATCACAATTCTTACACTTCGGTATCCATCCACACGTACGGCATTCTATCATCGGAGCAAATCCTCTGCGGTTCTGGAAAAGTATAACCTGCTCCTTCTGTTCAAGTGCCTCACGGATTTTCTGAAGCAAGAGTGGAGAAAACTGAGCCGTCATCCGCTTCTTTCGGGCAAGTTCCTTGATATCTACCACCTCGATATGAGGAAGCAAAACATTCTGATGTCGTTCGGTAAGCTGTACCCAGCCATATTTTCCATGAACAGCATTATAATAGGTTTCGATACAAGGTGTAGCCGTACCCAACAGTGTCTTTGCTCCGAACATCGATGCCAGTACGATAGCTGCATTGCGCGCATGATAACGTGGAGCCGGATCCTGCTGTTTATAGGTATTTTCATGTTCTTCATCCACGATGACCAGTCCCAAACGCCGGAAAGGCAGAAAAACCGAAGAACGTACTCCAAGTATTACATCATAATCGTCATCGGTAAGTTGTTTACGCCATATCTCTACACGTTCAGCATCCGGAAACTTGGAGTGATAAATTCCCAGCCGGTTACCAAATACCCTTTTCAAACGTTCGGTGATTTGTGTAGTCAGTGCTATCTCCGGCAACAAATACAACACCTGCTTTCCTGCCTGAATTGCCTGCTGAATAAGATGAATATAGATTTCAGTCTTTCCGCTTGCAGTAACACCATGAAGCAAGCAGACATTTTTCTGATGAAAGTGCGTCAGGATCTCGCTATACGCCTGCTGCTGGGCACTGCTTAAAGGGTTCAAAGGTGATACACTTACTTGCTCGGCAGACAAACGTCCGATTTCGAACGAGTAAATTTCGAAAACTCCTTTTCCAATTAATCCATTAAGCACTGCATTAGTGACACCAGCCGAATCTAACAAAGTCTTACGGGAAACTTCCTTAAGTTCTTTCTTTTCTCCAGTCCAGCCGGACAGCTCTATGTATTTCATGAGTAGAGCCAGTTGCTTAGGAGCACGTGCCAATGCATCAAACTGACGATGGACGGCCTCTTCTGTCTGCATAGCAGCAGACAATCGCACCCTACTCTCTACACGCGGTTTATAGCTGCGTTTCAGCTCTTCTTTTACCAGAATCGCCTCTTTTTCCAATAAAGCTTTGATTACCGGCAACAAATTCTTTATTCCACTGGACTTTTCCAGTTGTGTAATACATTGCTCCGAATCGTTACCCAACAGATCAAGAATACGCTGTTCCTTCTCGGAAAGAGGTTGCAGTGCCTCAAACTCCGGATTTAAGACAACTAATGTTTCGCTTTCCAGCTTCATTCCAGAAGGTAAGGCAGCCTTGTATACATCTCCCAGCGTACAGAGATAATAATCTGCCAGCCATTGCCAGAAATCATATTGCCGTCTCAACAAAACAGGAGATTCATCGAGTACCTCCATAATGTCTTTTGTTTCATAGGCCTCAGGCGCCGTTTGGTGTACTTTGGTTACAATAGCCGTATAATACTTCTTGCTCCCGAACGGAACGACGATTCGACAGCCTGCCTTTATCTTATCCGCCAACTCATCGGGAACGGAATAAGTATATTGTCCGGCTATGGGCAAAGGCACTATGACATCCACGTACTTCTTCATGGCTGCAAAGTTACAAAAAACAGTTCTATCCCATTTGGTACGTCAGGCAAACTTTTATAGCTTTGTAAAGAAACTCTTAAATCAACCAAAATGAAGATATATAAGATAGGTATCATAGGTTGTGGAGGTATCGCCCAAAAGATGGCGGCCACACTGGAAAAGATGAAAGGAGTAGAACGATATGCCGTAGCATCGCGCAATCAGGAGAAAGCAGAAGCATTTGCGAATAAATGGGGATTCACTAAGGCATATGGTTCCTACGAAGAACTGGCAAGCGATCCTGAAGTCGACTTAATCTATATCGCAACTCCACATGCCATGCACTACGACAATGCACATATGTGTATTGAGAAAGGTAAACCCGTATTATGCGAAAAAGCTTTTACCGCCAACGCCCGTCAGGCTGAAGATCTCCTTGCTTTCGCCAAAGAAAAAGGAGTATTCATTACCGAAGCTATATGGACCCGGTATATGCCCCTTTCACTTAAAATACAAGAACTGCTGAAAGAAGGAGTAATCGGAACACCGTATACCTTGTCGGCTAACCTCAGCTATCCGATAAGCAACAAAGAAAGAATCATCCGTCCGGAACTTGCAGGAGGAGCTCTGCTCGATATTGGAGTCTATACACTAAACTTTGCTGCAATGGCTTTCGGAAGCGATATTGCTGAAACTCATTCTGTCTGCCAAAAGACACAAACGGGAGTCGACGCGCAAGAAAGTATAACACTCTTTTATAAAGATGGCAGAATGGCAACCCTGCAATCGAGTATCTATGCAAAAAGTGACAGAATGGGAGTCATTTCGGGCGACAAAGGGCATCTGATTGTAGAAAATATCAACTGCCCTGAATCGGTACGGGTTGTCGATGAAAACTATAAAACCATAGCGGTATATCATGCACCGGAACAGATCAGCGGCTACGAGTATCAGGTATATGCCTCCATCGAAGCTATTGAAAAGGGATGGCTGGAATCGCCGTACATGCCTCATGCCGAAACATTACGCATCATGAAACAAATGGACAACCTCAGAAAAGAATGGGGAGTAATATATCCATGCGACTGACAAGCAGTAGTTTATAAACACATAAATAAAGGTGGAGAAATTCTGTTCATACAGAAACTTTCTCCACCTTTATTTATACAGATCCTGGTATATCAAAACATGTAAGCCAATGATATCTGCCAGGTATTTCGTTTCATCTCAATAGTCATCTGATCATCTACCGATCTAGCCATTTTGCTCAGTCCAAAGTTATAATTAACTCCAGCTTGCAAATGACCGAGTAATTTTACACCAGCTCCTACATTGAATGAAGTATTGCACGACTTCATGTCGAAACTTTCAGTAAAATGTCCGCTTCCTACATTAAATCCGAACTGAGGTCCTGCAGCAATATAAGCACCCAGTGTACTTCCTAATCCTAACGTCCACTTCAGGTTAACAGGAACCTCAATGCTTTTAAAAGTCTGGCTGACTTCCTCATTACCACTTTGAGCCTTTGCACCCGACTGATTATACAAGGCAGCGACATCAACTCCCAAACCTACAATAGGAATTGTAAACTCAGCCATCGGACCAATAAAGAATCCGGTACGATTATCTCCTTTTACAATGTCTTCCGAAAAAGTCAATTTCGAAATGTTCAGTCCCCCTTTTAGACCAAACTGAAACTGAGCCTGTGCCGGCATTGCCATAAACAAGCAAGCTACAATCATTAAGGCCGATAAAATCTTCTTCATAAATATAAAATATTAAATGTTACAAGCGCAAAAATAAGGAATAAATGATAAGAATACAAATCAGGCACTAAATATAGAATGACATCCTGTCCACTTTTATGACCGATTGACACTATGCTATGTTTATCAAAGTTTAATTCAACTGGCTTTCTTTCAACGAAGGTTAAAATATTCTATCATAATGTCAGGCATACCAGACGGGCATACAGTTTGCACAATATCGGGTGAATCGCGAAAGCGAAAGGAGGAGCGATTCTAAGAAACAAGATTAATAAAAGAACTTAAATAATAGGAGATTACAATTATGATGCCGATTAGAAGAAATTACAATCAGAACTGGTTACCAAGTATTTTCAATGATTTCTTTGATAACGATTGGATGGAAAAAGCCAATGCAACGGCTCCAGCTATTAACGTAGTTGAAAACGACAACAGCTATAAAATAGAAGTTGCAGCTCCGGGTATGACAAAAGAAGACTTCAACATTCATCTTACCGAAGATAATCAGTTGGTAATATCAATGGAGAAAAAGAACGAAACAAAAGACGAAAAAAAAGAAATATTTACGCCGCGAGTTTTCTTATTCTAAATTCGAACAGTGCATGATCCTGCCTGAAGATGTTGAAAAAGAAAAAATCAGCGCCTCTGTCGATAACGGTGTTCTTAACATTGAATTGCCAAAGATGACACAGGAAGAAAAGAAAGAAGCCAATAGAGTGATTGAAATTAAATAAACGATTCTAACCACCAAATCCCTGTTCCAGAGAAATCCGGGACAGGGATTTTTTTTTATTTCTACTATGAACAAGCCAGTTGTTATTATGAACTTTACGGGAGTATATGATTACGAACCCTTCTCCCACAATAAAAAATTTACATGGCTAGACTGTACACACTTGCAAGGTGTAGAATGCTACTGTGACAAAGAGGGCGCACATGCACTGAAAAGAGTAATAGCAAACTATCCAGCAGATGGGATTCATTTCATCGACTCTGGCAACTATCATTATCTGACTAAGTTTTGGACGGATAAAATACAGCAACCTTTTTCGTTAATAGTATTCGATCACCATCCAGACATGCAGCCCCCTCTTTTCGAAGAAATGATTTCGTGCGGAAGCTGGGTAGAAGACACAATAGAATCGAACCCTTATTTACGCAAAGTAATTATCATAGGAGCATCCGAAAACCTAATTAAGCATGTTTCTCCTAAATACCGGCAAACAGTGGAATTTTATAGCGAACAAAGTCTGCAACACGAAGCTTCGTGGAAACAGTTTTCTAACGAAACAATCGATACTCCGGTATATATTTCTGTAGATAAGGATGTACTTAACCCACAGTCTGCCGTTACCAATTGGGATCAAGGCTCCCTTACATTAAATGAACTGGAGCATTTGTTATCTATTATCCTGAAACATGAAAAAATAATAGGCATAGACATTTGTGGAGAATGTTCATCTACACTCAATATATTCGAAGCAGAAAAAGGAACGCAGTTAGATAATACCGCCAATCAGGAATTACTGAACCTCTTCCTCAATTGCCAGACAAGCAATCTGTGAGATACTATCAGAAGGATTATTCAAACGATCACTTTATAAAGTGACAACCATTATCAGGTCTTGCAACAACATAAACAATAAATGCTTCAAAAAACATTTGCACATACCACCAACTATAACCAACCAATATGTTCAACTAATAAAAGAAAATATTAAATTTGCATATTTATAGCACAAAAATAGATAGTTCTTAACCTTATATAATATATGATAGATGAAAAAAGATTAATATTATCTGTAAAATCCGGTTCCGAAAAAGCTTACCGAACCTTGTACGAAATGTGGGTATCAAGGCTATATCAATTTGTATATCAATACTTAAAATCGGAAGAAACAACAGATGATGTCGTACAGGAAACATTCTATCGCATATGGATTAACCGAGAAAAACTAGATGCCGAGTCATCATTCAAAGCTTATCTGTTTACAATTGCTTATCATTTATTACTTAAGGAGTTACGCCGACAGTTAAACAACACCTCAATGGAGGAGTTTATAGAATATAATGACAACATACGAACTTCAGGAGATGAAGCTGAAAAACAAATAGACTTCGATCAGTTCTGCAAAGCACTAAAACAAGCTAAAGAAAAACTTACTCCACGCCAACGTGAGATTTTTGAACTAAACAAAGAACAAAATTTATCTGTTGCAGAAATTGCAGAGCAACTATGCATAAAAGAGCAAGTAGTACGTAACCAATTATATCAACGGCCTTAAAAATAATACGAACCGAACTTCAGCAATATTCTTTCATATTACTCCTTTTTTTTAAGCCATTTCTAATTTTTATGTTTTCTAACATAGAAATATACATGTTATATTTTACGTGTTTGTGGATATTACCAATAAACAAGGTAATAGTTTTATGGACACAAACATACAGAACAAGGTAAAAGATTTATTAGATAAATTCCGTTCGGGAGCTATATCTTCTGAGGAATTTAAAGAGTTATCGGCAAAGATAAACCAGTCATCTGAAGCTGATTTAGAGTTTCTGTTTTCTGACGAATGGGATAAATTCAACAGCTATGAGCCTTTATCACAAGATAAAATAAACTCTCTGTATAGAAAACTGAACAAGCAAAGACACATAACGCCATTCATGAAGGTGCAAAAATATTGGTTACAAATAGCAGCATCCATTCTTTTGATACTATCATGTGGCATTAGTGTTTTATACTACACTCAGCATAAAGATATTGAATATCTTGCTCAGCAAAATATAACCATAAACTCAGGTGAACATGGAACTTCATTGGTAACATTGCCCGATGGAACTCTTGTACATCTGAATGCAAAATCATCACTGTCCTACAAACAGGATTTCGGACGTGATAACCGTAAAGTAGAATTGTCGGGTGAAGGATATTTTGAAGTTAAAAAGAATACAGAGAAACAGTTCATTGTAAGCACTGAAGTAATGGATATTACAGTAACAGGAACAACATTTAATGTATATGCGTATGAGCACAAAAATTTTGTTGAAATGGCTCTTGTAGAAGGAAGTGTCAATGTTACAACAAAAGATCCCGCTCATAATACATTGAATGTAAAGCCGAACCAGAAAGTGATATACGATAAACGAACAGGGTTATTGAGTCTTGAAGAAACTTCAAATAAAATGGAAACAGCATGGCTGACCAAAGAGCTTACTTTCCGACATGAGAAGATGAAAGATGTATTCCAATGTCTGGAACGTAAATTCGGAGTAACTTTCAACATAAAGAACAAAAATATATTACAGGATGTGTATACAGGTTCTTTTAATGATGAAAATATAAGAAGCGTTCTGAATGTGTTGAAAATACACTACGGATTTGAATACACAATGGATGAAGAAACCATAACCATAGAATAACAACTAATCTAAATATTAACCTTAAAACTATGAAAAGACAGATGAAAACATGAAAAAACATCCCCGGACAATCGGCAATCATCCGGGGAAATGGCTCAGTCCATAAGTAAAACTATGTTGGCGCATAGTAAAACCGAACTTTAAACCTAAATTTATTACGTACTTATGAAAATCAAACATCAATTTACTGATTTGCACAAAGATAGTAAAAAGCGTAGTAAGATTTGCCTTTTATGTGCATCTTTGTGTATGTTTACATTTACCGGTGGTTATGCACAAACCGGAAAAGTCAGCCTCAACCTGAATAACGCATCGGTAAAAGAACTTTTTACTGCTATTGAAAAACAAACTCCCTACCGCTTCTCATACAGAGATGTAGAAGTAAACGGTAAAACAGGCATCTCTCTGTCTGTTAAAGATGAAGAACTGAAAGACCTACTTACAAGTGAACTGGCAAAACAGAACTTATCTTATAAAGTTTCAGGTAATAAGATTGTTATTACCCCTATCAAGAAAAAATCCGATAAAAAACAGCCAACGAATATATCTGGAAAGGTTGTCGATGCAAACGGTGAACCAATTATCGGTGCTACGATAAAGGAAGAAGGTACCAGTAATGGCGCTATAACAGATTTTGACGGTAATTATTCACTCACAGTTTCAAGCCCTGATGCAATTCTGCAATTCTCTTATGTCGGTTACAAATCTGAAGAATTTATGGCCGATAAAGGTGTAATCAATGTTACTATGCGAGAAGATACAGAACGCTTGGACGAAGTGGTTGTTACAGCATTGGGTATCAAACGTGCAGAAAAAAGCCTTGTCATACAATGTTCAGCAAGTAAAATCAGAAGAGCTTGTAAGAGTAAAAGACGCTAACTTCGTAAACTCACTGAATGGTAAAATTGCCGGTGTAAGCATCAACAAGAGTGCCAGTGGTGTCGGTGGTGCTACACGTGTAGTAATGCGTGGTGCAAAATCTATAGAAGGTGATAACAATGCACTCTATGTAGTAGACGGTATTCCATTGTTCAATACAAACATGGGAAATACAGACAGTGGTATCATGGGTGAAGGAAAGGCCGGAACTGAAGGTATTGCCGACTTCAACCCTGAAGATATCGAAAGTATCTCTGTATTGAGCGGTCCGTCGGCAGCAGCATTGTATGGTAGTAGTGCAGCAAACGGTGTGATCCTTATCACCACTAAAAAAGGTAAAGAAGGTAAATTGCAACTTTCATTTTCTTCTTCTACCGAATTCAGCAAAGCATACATGACTCCTGAATTCCAAAATACTTACGGTAATAAAAAGGATATGTATGAAAGCTGGGGTGAAAAACTCGCCACTCCTTCTGATTATGACCCTAAAAAAGATTTTTTCAACACAGGAACTAACTTTATCAACTCATTGACCTTAACAACCGGTACTAAACAGAACCAGACATTTGCTTCTATCTCGTCTACCAACTCTGACGGTATCGTTCCCAACAACTCATACAACCGCTTGAACTTTACGATCCGTAATACTTCAACTTTCCTGAATGAAAAGTTACAACTTGATTTAGGAGCATCGTATATCAAGCAAGATGACAAGAACATGGTTTCGCAGGGTCAATACTGGAATCCGGTTATGGCAGCCTACCTCTTTCCACGAGGAGAAAATTTTGAAGAAATCAAAACTTTCGAACGCTTTGACGACAGCCGTAAAATTCCCGTTCAGTACTGGCCGATAGCAGAATCAACTTATGCTTCGCAGAATCCATACTGGACCGCATTCCGTAACGTTTCAACCAACAATAAGAGCCGCTACATGTTCAATGTAGGATTAACTTACAAGATAACCGACTGGATTAATCTGGCTGCACGTTACAGAATGGACGATACTTATGTAAAATTCGAACGTAAGATTTATGCATCTTCCGACCAGGTTTTTGCAGAAGGTACTAAAGGACATTACGAATATAGCAATTACAATGACCGTCAGGAATATGCTGACTTCATGGTAAATATTAATAAGCAGATCAAAGACTTTAATATTTCTGCCAACCTTGGATGGAGTTATTCCAATTATTGGGCATTGGAAAGAGGATATAAAGGAACCTTACTGAAAGTTCCTAACAAATTTGCTGTTTCCAATATCGACCCGTCAAACGGCCGTACTTCAGAAAAAGGCGGTGACAGCCGTATCCGTAACCATGCTATTTTCGGCAACGTCGAACTGGGATGGAAGAGTATGCTTTACTTAACCTTGACCGGACGTAACGACTGGAACTCTCGTCTGGTAAATACCAACGAAGAATCATTCTTCTATCCTTCTATCGGTTTGTCTGGTATTATTTCGGAAATGGTACAGCTTCCTGAATTTATTTCTTATTTGAAAGTACGTGGTTCTTATACAGAAGTTGGTGCTCCAGTTTCTCGTTCTGGATTAACTCCTGGTACAGTAACAACTCCAATCGTCGGGGGTATTCCGTCGCCGACATATATTTATCCATTCACTGACTTTAAAGCTGAACGCACCAAATCTTACGAAGTGGGAGTTAGCTTACGCCTGTGGAACAAATTCAGTGCAGAAGTTACTTACTATAAATCGAATACATACAATCAGACATTCCTGGGAGATTTACCGGAATTCACCGGTTATCAGAAGATTTACCTGCAAGCAGGTAACGTAGAAAATAGAGGTTGGGAAGCTTCTTTCGGCTATAATGATAAGTTTAAAAACGGTCTGGCTGTTTCTTCTACATTTACATTCTCAAAGAATATAAATGAGATTAAGGAGATGGTGAAAGACTATCATACCGATTTGATGGAAGCTCCGATTAACATCCCGGAAGTACTGAAAGACAATGGTCGCGTTATTCTGAAAGAAGGTGGAAGTATTCACGATATTTATGCAAACACTTTCTTCAAGAAAGATAGTCAGGGATATGTTGAAGTAAAAAGTGACGGAACCTTCGGTCTGGAAAGAGGTGAACCTGTATACTTAGGAAAGACATCTCCAGACTTTAACATGGGATGGAACAATGCCCTGTCATATAAAGGATTTGGATTCAGTTTCTTAATCAACGGACGATTTGGTGGAGTGGTTACTTCTTCTACCGAAGCTATCCTCGACCGTTTCGGTGTATCCAAACGTTCTGCAGAAGCTCGTGACGCCGGAGGTGCTCTGTTCCCAGGACAAGGTCGGGTAGATGCAAAGACATACTACCAAATGATTGGTACAGGAGGTTATGAAACTTCCGGATACTACCTGTACAGCGCAACAAATATTCGCTTGCAAGAAATGACATTCAGTTATACAATGCCAGACAAATGGTTTGCCAATGTACTGAAAGATGTTACCGTTTCTTTCATTGCTAACAATCCATGGATGTTATATTGCAAAGCTCCCTTTGACCCTGAGCTAACACCGTCAACAAGCACTTACGGACAAGGTAATGATTATTTCATGCAACCCAGCGTACGCAGTTTCGGTTTTGGCATTAAATTTAAACTATAAAAAACAAACCCTTTGATTATGAAAAAGATAAACCAATATAAATTTATAGCAGGCGTATTTGCAGTGTCACTATTGGCATCATGCAATTACGAAGAAATCAACACCAATCCATTTGAGCTGACCGATGAAGAAGGAGTCATGGACGGAGTTGCTGTAGGTGGTTTAATCACTACTATCGAACGTACAGTATTTCCAGTAGGAACACAGGCAGATGATACTGACATTATCAATCAGTATCAAACAGACTATCACTTATCGGCTGACTGCTGGAGTGGTTTCTTCGGACAGAATAATACATGGGGAGGCGGAAACAGTAACGTTACCTATTTCTTGAATGACAGCTGGATTTCCGGAACTTATAAACGTGCATATACCAACACACTTGACCCATGGAAAAAGCTGAAAGCTGCAGCCGAGAAAAACAATACTCCTGAAGTATTTGCCTTAGCACAAATCCTGAAAATTTCAGCTTGGCACAAAGCATTGGAATGTTTCGGTCCGATGCCTTATTCACATGCAGCCGATGCTACCATGAATATCCCATTCGATTCCGAGAAAGATATTTATACAGCTATATTTAAAGATCTGACAGAAGCCATTGAGATCCTGACAGAAAAGGCAGAAAATGGTGTAGAGGTTATGAGTGAATATGATGTTGTATATGCTGGTAACTCAACCAAATGGGTAAAATATGCAAATTCTCTGCTACTCCGTCTTGCTATGCGTGTCCGCTACGCCGATGAAGCCTTATCGAAACAATATGTTTCACAGGCATTGAACCATTCCATTGGTGTCATGACTGCCAAAGACGATGAAGCACAGATGAGTACAGGAGCCGGATACACATTCCGAAACAACATCTATTGGTTGTCTGAACAATATGATGAATCTCGCATGGGTTCGTCTATGTTCTCTTACTTAATGGGATATGAAGACCCTCGATTAAGTGCTTACTTCTTGCCAGTAGACTCTAAAAGCACACAAGGAAAAGAAGCGTTCGATGGGAAACAGTATCAGGCAGTTCCTGCAGGACATCTATATGGAAAGAATGATGAATATAAGATGTTTTCTAAACCTAACATACAAGCAGCTACACCAACTTACTGGTTACGTGCTTCCGAAGTCTACTTCCTGCGAGCTGAAGCTGCTTTAATATGGGGCGGTGAATTTGGAAATGCAGAAGACTTGTATAAGCAAGGTATTGAAATGTCTTTCCAGGAAAACGGAATCAGCTCAGCCGTAGATGCTTACATGAATTCTGGTAAAACCCCGATCAAGCATGAAGTTGGTGGAAGTTATTCTTGTAGTTTTGCTGCTCCTTGCGCCACAACCGTAAAATTTGAAGGTAATACGGAACAGAAACTCGAAAAAATCATGATCCAGAAATGGATTGCTCTTTTCCCTAACGGACAAGAAGCCTGGACAGAATGGAGAAGAACCGGATATCCTAAACTGAATCCTGTTATGGCAAACAGAGGTAGCAGCCAAGGAGTTACAACAGAAGGAGGTATTCGCCGAATGATTTATCCTATCAGTTTCTACCAAACAGCTGACGGACAGAAGATTTATAACGAAGCCGTTAAAATGCTAAGCAACGGACAGGACTTACCTAGTACACACTTGTGGTGGGACTGCAAATAATAACCGAATAATTAATACAGTAAAGACATGAAAACACTAAAAAAAATTATTATACATCATACCTTCATTGGGAGCAATGATAACCTCTTGTACCGATGTAGAAAACATAGAAGTAGAACACATCGGCGGATATAACACTTTAGGAGACAGTGAATATTACGCTAACTTACGTGCCTATAAGGAAACAGCTAAGAACTACGGACGTCCGGTTGCTTTCGGCTGGTTCTCAAATTGGGCTCCTTCAGGTGTAATGAGAAAAGGTTACTTATCTTCAGTACCCGACAGTATGGATATTATCTCCATGTGGAGTGGTGCTCCGGGAAGATATGAAATCACTGAAGCACAGAAGGCAGACAAAGAATTTGCACAGAAAGTAAAAGGAATCAAACTGCTGGAAGTTAGCTTACTTTCTCACCTGGGAAAAGGCAGAACTCCTGAATATATCTACGATGAGATTGAAAAACAGGCAGCCGAAGAAGGATGGTCTGACTCAGAACTTGCAGCAGCAAAAAAAATACGCACGCTGGGATTTCTGGGGATTCAAATCGCACAATTTCGACAATACGGAAGATTGAATCAAGCCTTGGCCAAATACGCTAAAGCACTTTGTGATTCACTTTTTGTCAGTGAATGGGACGGCTTTGATATCGACTGGGAACCGGGAGCTGGTTTTAGTGATTCAGACGGAACGCTGAATAACACAACAATCCAGGTACTGGTTAAAGAAATGGGCAAATATATTGGTCCGAAAAGTGACCCAGAAGGCAAAGGACACAAGTTATTATGTATCGATGGTTATATCAACTATTTTTCTGAAGAAATGGAAGAATATGTAGATTACTGGATTACTCAATCGTATGGTCATGGAACACCAGATTATACAAGTCCCGGTAACATCCCGGAAAAACTAATTATCACAGAAAACTTTGAATCTTTCGCTACTTCAGGTGGAAAATTACTTCAACAAGCAGCTTGGATGCCAGCCGAAGGGTATAAAGGAGGAGTTGGTGCCTATCGTTTTGACAATGACTATGACAATACCCCCGATTATAAATGGATGCGTCAGGCAATTCAAATCAATCAACAGGTATTCAACGAATGGAAAGCCAATCAAGGGAAAAAATAATACGAATCATGAAATTCTAAAGATATGAAACAACTATTAAAATATTTGGCGTTTTGCACCATAGCTGTATTGCTGAACAGTTGCAATGACAGTGAAAGCGACCTGCTGGAAGCAAAAGTTTACTTCGAAAGCAAAGAACATACCATTGAAGTTCTAGATGATAAACCTATCATTTATGAATTACAATCCAGAGTTTCTTCTGCATGCTCCTCTCCTGTTGAAGTATGTTATAGTATTGCAGGACAGAATGTAGTAAACGAATATAATAAGAAATACGGGACTAACTATGAAATGCTTAATGCGTCTAATGTGAAATTAGGAAGTAATACAACAAGCATACCTAGTGGAACAATTTACTCAGAAAAAGTACCTATAGAATTTTCAAATCTAGGAAATATAGAAGAAGGTAAATCTTATCTGCTCCCTGTATGTATTCAATCTTCATCCATCCCTGCTATTGCGGGAACTGACATTCTTTACTTTGTCATAACCAAGCCAGTACAGATTAAGAAAGCTGCTCAGTTCCAAAGTAATCACATTAAGATTCCTTTGGCTAGTGGAACAATATATAAGTCTGTAACTTATGAAGCACTTATCTATATTAATCAACTGCTGAGCAATAATACCATTATGGGTAATGAAGGAATTTTGATTCTTCGTATTGGTGACACAGCTTTACCAGATGGTCATAATGATTGGATTCAGATTGCAGGAACCAAACAGTATCATTCTACTCAAGCATTTGAAACAGGTAAATGGTACCACGTAGCATTCACTTATGATCAGCCTTCTGGTAAAACAGTTCTTTACATCAATGGTAGTAAAGCTGCTGAATCTACATGGGATACCCCAAGTTTCGACTTAGCTTCAGAAGGATCAGGAGGATTCTTCATCGGTAAGGTTGCCGGGTTTATGTGGGGAGAACGTCCATTCTATGGTTACATGAGTGAAGTAAGACTTTGGAATGTTGCACGCACAGAAAACCAAATTAAACAAAACATGCTGAACGTTGATCCAAATTCAGACGGTCTGGCAGCTTACTATAAGCTCAATGGAACTGATCAGTTTGAATCAGGAGGAACATGTTATGTAAAAGATGCATCACCTAATGGTATGGATGGTCTGGCAAACGGAGGAGGAAGTGCATTAAATATTATTGACCTGGAAACTCCAATAGCTATAAAATAAAAAATTACAATTCTTCATATCCTTTACTTAAGGATAAAGGAGTAAAGGAATGAAGAAAAATGCCTGCTTTTTTAACAGATTTGCTAAATATATTTGCAAGTTTGTGTAAAATCCGCCTGTATCCGCAGAGTTTGCGCATACAGGCGGTTCTTTTTTACGTTGATCCATGTTGCCTCTCTGCTTACGCAAGGACATAAAAAAAGCAGTTACGAAATTCGTAACTGCCTGATATTCTTTGTGGACCAGCCAGGGCTTGAACCTGGGACCTCCAGATTATGAGTCTGTTGCTCTAACCAACTGAGCTACAAGTCCGATATTAAGGTAATCCCTTAAATCCGAGTGCAAAAGTAATAGATTAGCTTGAAACTTGCAACATTTAAGAGGATTTTTTTATAAAAAAACAAATATATATAGGCATATCAATATATATTGTATTTTTGTGCTACTTAATCAATTAATAACTAGGCATTATGTCACAAAACACAAATGAATCTCATTTGACCGGACTTACCGACCAGGAAGTCATTGCGAGCCGTGAAAAAAATGGAGTAAACCTATTAACTCCTCCCAAACGTCCCTCCATATGGAAACTTTATTTGGAGAAATTTCAGGATCCTGTTATCCGAGTATTATTAGTTGCAGCAGTTTTTTCACTTATCATTTCAATTATTGAGAATGAATATGCTGAAACAATTGGTATATTTTTTGCTATTTTTCTGGCAACTGGAATTGGATTCTATTTTGAATACGATGCCAATAAAAAATTTGATTTGCTGAATGCCGTGGGCGAAGAAACTCCCGTAACAGTAATTCGTAATGGAAAGATAAAGGAAATACCGCGTAAAGATATTGTTGTAGGAGATATCGTCATCCTAAATACCGGAGAAGAAGTTCCTGCCGATGGAATGCTGGTGGAAGCTGTTTCTTTGCAAGTCAACGAATCGACACTGACCGGAGAGTTAATGGTAAATAAAACAACCGATGAAGCCCACTTTGACGAAGAAGCAACATACCCCTCGAATTCTGTGATGCGTGGTACGACCATTACAGACGGACATGGTATCATGCGCGTAGAACGTGTTGGAGATGCTACAGAAATCGGTAAAGTAGCCCGTCAGTCTACAGAACAAAGTCAGGAACAAACACCACTGAATATTCAGCTTACCAAATTAGCAAACCTTATAGGTAAAGCAGGGTTTACAATCGCAGCACTGACCTTTATCATATTCACCAGCAAAGATTTATACCAGTATCTCACGGTAACAGAAGTTACTGACTGGCATCAATGGCTAGAAATAGCACGTATTGTCCTGAAATATTTCATGATGGCTGTCACTTTGATTGTTGTAGCTGTCCCAGAAGGATTGCCGATGAGTGTGACGCTCAGCCTTGCCCTCAACATGCGACGTATGCTGAAAACGAACAACTTAGTACGAAAAATGCATGCTTGTGAAACAATGGGTGCTATCACTGTTATCTGCACAGATAAGACAGGAACTCTTACACAAAATCTGATGCAAGTATACGAGGCACAGGTCGATGAAAGCCAGCCTGAACTGATAGCGGAAGGAATAGCTGCCAACTCTACTGCATTCCTTGAAGAAAAGGTAGAAGGAGAAAAACCTTCGGGCGTAGGAAACCCTACCGAAATAGCTCTCTTACTCTGGTTAAATGGTAAAGGACAGAACTACATGAAACTACGTGAAGAAGCTAAAGTCATTAACCAATTGACCTTTTCTACGGAACGCAAATACATGGCTACATTAGTAGATTCGCCGATTCAGAAAAAACGGATACTCTACATCAAAGGTGCCCCAGAGATTGTAATGGGCAAATGTAACCTGGATAAAGCTCAGATTGATAAGTATAACGAACAGTTGCTGGCTTACCAGAATAAAGCTATGCGTACACTTGGTATAGCTTATAAAGTTATTCCGGAAAACGCTTCTGACGACTGTGCAGAACTAGTCGGCGAAGGCGGTATGACTTTCTTGGGAATCTTTGCAATCAGCGACCCGATTCGCCCAGACGTACCCGATGCTGTAAAAAAATGCCAGTCAGCTGGTATTGGAGTAAAGATTGTAACAGGAGATACTCCGGGAACAGCTACAGAAATTGCACGCCAAATTGGTCTTTGGCAACCTGAAGATACAGAGCGTAACCGTATTACCGGAGTTGAATTTGCTGCATTAAGCGATGAAGAAGCCCTTGAACGCGTACTCGATCTGAAAGTAATGAGTCGCGCACGTCCTATGGATAAGCAGCGTTTAGTACAGTTGTTACAACAAAAAGGAGCTGTCGTAGCAGTAACAGGAGATGGAACCAACGATGCTCCTGCATTAAATCACGCACAAGTAGGATTGTCAATGGGTACAGGAACATCTGTAGCAAAAGAAGCCAGTGACATCACATTGCTGGATGATTCATTCCACAGCATTGCAACTGCTGTAATGTGGGGACGTTCACTGTATAAAAATATCCAGCGCTTTATCGTATTCCAGCTTACAATCAATGTTGTTGCATTGTTAAGTGTATTGCTGGGTGCATTCTTCGGAACAGCCTTGCCACTTACCGTAACGCAAATGCTTTGGGTAAACCTGATTATGGATACATTCGCAGCTATGGCTCTTGCTTCCATCTCACCAAGTATGGATGTAATGAACGAAAAGCCTCGCCATCGCACAGATTTCATCATCACCCCTGCTATGCGTAATAATATCTTTGGTGTAGGCTTAGGCTTCCTTGCTATTCTGATGGGATTACTGGTCTACTTCAAAAATCTCCCAGGTGGAATGGACACACATCATCTGACAGTCTTTTTCACCATATTTGTGATGTTGCAGTTCTGGAACCTGTTCAATGCAAGTGTATTCGGCACTAACCATTCAATCTTCAAGGATGCCAGCCATGCTTTAGGAATGCTAAGTGTCGCTATCATTATTCTTGTAGGCCAGATACTCATCGTCAGCTTTGGCGGCAAAGTATTCCGTACTGAGCCTCTTCCTTTAAACGAATGGCTGTATATCATCGGAGGTACATCATTTGTTTTATGGATAGGGGAAATATGGAGAGGAATCAAACGCCTGGGGAACAAATAAATCGATGTCACAAACATTGGTTATAAAATGAATAAGCCAATAAAAAATATCATCTTCGACTGGGGAGGCGTATTGATAGACCTGAATCTAGAAGGGTGTATCAGCGCCTTCGAACAGGCGGGAGCAGTCAATGTACGCAATCTGCTGACAGGGACTAATGAACTGGGCTTTTTCCGCGATTACGAATGTGGAAATATAAGTACCCCTGAATTTCGTGCAGCCATACGTAAGTACATCAGCCAACCGCTTACCGATGAGGAAATTGATCGGATGTGGAATATGGAACTGCTTACAATTCCTGAAGAGAAGCTCCATCTGCTTGCTGAATTAAGCAAAAGCTACCGGCTATTCTTATTGAGCAATACAAATGAACTTCATTGGGAATATGGTTCCAGACAAGCTTTCTGCCATAACGGAAAGGACTATAAAACATATTTTGAACGTATTTTCCTCTCATATCGTATGCATCTGTCGAAACCTGCCCCCGCGATATTCCAAGTTGCCTTACAAGAAGCAGAGCTTCAGCCGGAAGAAACTCTGTTTATTGATGATGCGGAAATCAATTGTCAGGCAGCTGCCTCAACAGGTATACAGGTAGCCCACTACACACCAGGAACTGATCTTGGCGATTTATTTAAATAAAATCCTACATGAAAATCATAACAGACGAGATTAAGCAGACACTTTTACCTTGCGTAGCACTATAGGTTGTTTCGACGGACTACACCGCGGCCATCGTTTCCTCATCAAACAGGTTTGCAAAGAAGCCCGGCAAAGAAACTTCCACAGTGCTCTCATAACCTTTCCGATACATCCACGTCAGGTTATGCAAAGTAGTTACCGTCCTCAATGGCTTACTTGTCTGCCTCAAAAGACAGCTCTCATCCAGCAAACGGAAGCGGATTACTGCATCATGCTACCATTTACCAAAGAACTGTCTCTGCTTTCCGCACGTGAGTTCATGCAATTACTCCGAGAACGTTTTAATGTCCGTGTTTTGGTTATTGGTTATGACCATCGCTTCGGGCACAACCGCTGCGAAGGTTTCGATGATTATTGCCAATATGGAAAGGAATTGGGTATAGAAGTAATTCGCGCACAAGCATTGATAGAGGATGGAGTGTCTATCAGTTCGTCTGTCATACGCAAGGTTTTAAAAGACGGTGATATACAACATGCAAATCATTATTTAGGCTATCACTATTACCTGGATGGAACTGTCGTGGACGGATATAAAGTAGGACGCAAGTTAGGCTTTCCTACAGCCAATCTTCTCCCCTCCTGCCCCGATAAACTGATTCCCAAAGAAGGAGTATATGCTGTATATGCGTATATTGACGAAGTACGTTATGCCGGCATGCTGAATATCGGTCATCGTCCAACAGTTGACAATGGATCCAACCTAAGTATTGAAGTTCATATACTCAATTTTTCAGGCGATATTTATAATCATCATATGCGGATAGAGTTTATCGAATTTATCCGTCAAGAACAAAAATTTGATAGTCTGGAAAAACTGATTACCCAACTGAATACAGACCGTGAAACAGTATCCCGCTTGCTACTGCACAGTTAAGGAATAAGTAATTTGAGTTCTGTCCTTTTTTTAAGTTCAGAACTCAAACTTAAATTATTTTCCATTTTCTCGGTTTCGGTAATCCTTAGGTGAGTATCCATATTGTTTAAGGAACTCACGATAAAAATACGATTTATTAGAGAATCCACAGCGAAACATGATTTCACTCACAGTTAATTGAGTTGTCCGTAATAATTTAGCTGCATGTTCTAACCGAATACTTCGTATAAATTCTCCAGGAGTTTTATCTAGAATTTCCTTAAACTTACGATACAAAGAAGCCTTGCTCATTCCCAATCTTTCAGCCACCCAAACTGGATTCAATTCTTCTTCATCTATATGCTCTGCAACTAGACCTGAAACATCTTCCAAAAACTTCTCATCATCAGGATGTAATTCTCGTCCATCTTTTATTTTAACAGCAGAAAGACTTGAATTAAAATAATCCTTCAGAGCTTGCTGGCGAGATAGCAAATTCTCTACAGTAGAAATCACTTGTAAAGGGTGAAAAGGTTTAGTCAAGTAAACATCTGCTCCATAATTGCAAGCTTTCACTTGATCTTCAACAGTAGCTTTCCCCGACACGACAACTATAGGTATATAACTTGTATGAGGATCAGCCTTTAGAGTACGAATAAACGTCAATCCATCCATCGGCTCCATAATCATATCTGTTAAAATAATATCAGGATGATTCTGTCTTACTTTCATCAGGGCTTCCTTTCCGTTAGAAGCTTCCTCAAGTATATAGTCCTTTAATATATCGTACAACAAATGACGTAAGTATTCATCATCTTCAACAATTAGCACAGTTGGTGTCTGAGTATAAGACACTTCATTATCCTCCTCTTGATGAGGAGAATGAACCTCCACCGTCTTACAGGTCAAAATAGATGCCTTATCCGCCCCAAGAGGGGGAATAAATACCTCAAATTCCACATACTTACCTAAAACACTATTAACCTTTATTGTTCCTTCCAATATTTCTACTAACTGTTTGGTTAGATTTAACCCAATGCCATTACTTACAGAATTCTCTAGATATGGAGCATCAAAGATCTTATAACGATCAAATATAGCAGCCATCTGTTTATCAGTCAGACCTTTTCCCGAATTCCGAATAGTAAAATTTAAAGAAGAATCTTCCTTCTGTACTGCATAAATTTGTATAACTCCCAAGCGTGGAGTATACTTAAAGGCATTAGAAAGTAGGTTAAATAAAATTTTCTCCAAAGAATTACGATCAGAATACAAACTCAAAGAGCAACGATTTTCAACATGGATAGTTATCTTGTTTTCCCTTAGAATATCGACATAATTACTTATAACAGAATCTATCAATTCTTTAATATCAATCTGCTCTGGACAAATATCAAGGTTTCTAGCGCCAGCCTTACGAAAATCCATCAATTCCCGAATAAGCCGCTGCATTCTTTCCGCATTATCCTTAATAATGTTCAAATATTTCCTTGAGTCATCAGACAAGTCCTTTTTTTCTAATAAATATTGTACAGGTGTATAGATCAATGTTAGCGGCGTAAAGAACTCATGGGCTACATTAGTAAAGAAATTCAATTTCGATTCATATATTTTCTGCTCATGTGCTGTTTCTACACGAGCTATCAAAATTTGCTTACTCAAACGAATACGTCCCACTATAATCCGCTTGGTTATATAAATAGTTATAATACATATTACAGCATAAACAAGCAAAGCAGGAGTTTTAAGCCACCAAGGATAACCTACTTTGACAGTCAACTGATAAACATTGGTTCCCCATACCTTATCACCATTTGTAGTTTTCACTTCCAAATGATATACTCCTGGCTGAAGTTGACCAAAACTAAGATTCGGATTATTCCCCATATAAATCCAATTGGGAGAACGGTCACAAAAGCGATAGGCATATTCACAATTCCCATTTTTTATAAAATCTTTTGTTAGAAAGGTTAACGTAAAAGCCTTCTCTTCGTAATCCAATCGTAAAATACCATCCTTGATACGAGAATTTACATCCTGTGGCGTATTGAAAATCTTTATACTCTCCAAAACCAACAAAGGATTAAAGTCACGCAAATGAATATTATCCGGAGTAAAATAACTAAATCCATTTACTCCTCCAAAATACAACTGATTATTGCCGTCACTAAAATAAGCACCATCTGCAAACTCATCATTATGTAATCCGTCATTAAAAGTATAGTCTTCTATCTTATTTGTATTAACCTCTAAATGAATCAGCCCCTGAGTGGTACCTGCCCAAATATTTCCTTGTTTATCCTTCAAAATACCATGAACAGTTTTGTTTACCAATTGTTCAGCATATTGTGTAACAAATGGATTATTACCAACACTCAGTTTATTTAATCCATAACTTGTTCCAATCCATATTTCATTCCGATCTTGTGACAAACATAGTACATCATTATTTGTCAAATGAATATTGGAATAAAGTTCTTCCAAGGGTTGTATTTTATCTTCAATAATATCCACCCGATTGAGTCCACCACCTCGTGTACCGAACCAAACATAGCGTCCAGAGGTATCGGCCGCTATAGCATAAACAATATCATTATTCAACGGATTATTCGTATTAGATGATATATATTGTTTAAGCCCCAGTACTTTATATCCTCCATTTTCTTTCCGGATATTTATCCGTATCAATCCATATCCTGATGTTCCTACCCATAACAATGAATCATTATTTGTAAAGTATAAGCTATAAACAGAACGGAAATAAGGATATTTAGCCGGAATATCCAACATTTTCACTTCCTTCTTTCCTATTTGGAGAACCCCTATCCCTTTACCTTCCGTCCCAATAAAATATCACCATATTGATTTTTCTTTAATGCATAAACAGACATGGAAGGTAAACCATTACTCTCGTCAAGGAAATTTAGCAGTAATTTTTTCTGTACATCAAACAATTTTATTCCACTTCCTTTAGTACCTACTATAATATTCCCTTTGCCATCTTCACAAAAACAGCGTACGGGATTTTCTGTCACAACCCTATGAAACAAAGACTGATAAGGTAACAACTGCATAATACCTTGTCCATCGGTTCCTATCCACCAAATATCTTGACTACCAAGATATAAAGTAACAACAGAAGTCTGTTCTGTAACTTCTTTTAGTGTAGAACAATTCATAGTAGACAAATCATAGATTTTACATCCTCCTTCGATAAATCCGACAACCAATGACTTGCCTGTAATAACAACATCCGAAATTTTTTTATTTGTATCGATATCAATAGAATAAAGCTGATGTAAACGGGAATCAAATACAACAATTTTACTTTTACTCGCTGTAATTAAATATTTATCAGAAAGAATTATTTTTTGTATTCGCTCTTTTTGGTGCAACTCCAACCAATCCAATTTTCCTGAAATAAGTTCATTTGAATTGCGTAAATATCTGGCATATCCTTCTGTAGATAGAAAGACTACATGTCCTTCCTTATCAATTAAAAAATCTATATAACTTTTATCAAGATCAACTTTCAATAAACAAAACTGATCCTTAGTATCATCATAAATAAATATGCCATACCCTTTCACCCAACAAAAAAGCTTTCCCTCTGGAGATTGAGCAAGAACATAAGAATTTTCTTGCCGAGGTATTTTATTACCTAAATAATAACGTGTAAACTTTTTAGATTCTCTATCAAATTTATTTACGCCATTATCCGTAGCAATCCACAAAAAATTTCTATGCTCTATTATTTGTCGAATAATATTATTACTTATAGACGTTGAATCATTTTTACTATATCTGAATGAAAGTATACTCCTGCCATTATATGCATTTAGTCCGTCCCAGGTCCCAACCCAAATAACATTTTCAGAATCTTCTAATATACAGTTTACAGAATTATTAGTTAAACCATTTATATTAGAAATAAATTCTTTCACATAAATTCCATATATATTTGCTGGCACCCCGATAACCAAACAAAATACAAAATATTTGATAAATATAACAACCTTTCTCATGAAGATAAATCAAACAACAATAACTTATAAAACAAAGATAAGGATTTCTTAGTTCCATTTTTCAATGATTTGTAGCAAAATAATAAAGAATATTCTGGACGAAATAAAAGTTTTAATCTCTTCATCGCCCAGAATGATTAGATTCAACTATACACTCTTAAATAAATATTACCTTCCTGCTGATAATACAGACTTAGCATAACCCGGATCTTGTACAGGCAAACGCATTCCAGCAACCTCTAATGCACGAAGAACAAACACATTCCAGGAAAACACACGAGTACTAGGCCACCAGCAGCCCGGTATTGTAACATCAAATGGCAAAAATTCGTGACTAAACGGTTCGTCTGGATGAAGATTGATTTCTACCGCTAAACGTTTTTTTATTCTCATTTCAGCGTCTTTCCATCCATGTTTCAATCCAGCAACATAGCCACAAATCTCTTCACGTAACCAACTTCCTGCATTATAATAGACCCCATTATCCCAAAACATATTGGGAGAAAAGGGCTTATTTTCTTGAGTAAAATAAATATCTCCAACATGAGATATTATTGGAGAATATCCATTTCTATACGGTATTCTATTTAAGGTATTAATAACCATTTCCGAAGTCAATATTGGTCTATTGAATAGCCACCATGAAACAAATTCTGGAAGTAAAGAATTAAATGTTATTGAATAAGGATATTTTCTATTATCAACCAAATATCCTCGCTTATTATCGTAAAAATTTCTATATTCTTGATTTGTTTTTTCTATATAATCCTGAGTAACAGGCATTCCTAATTCCTTGGCAACCTGCATTGTTACGGCAAACATCCCTTGATTAACGGCTAAATCGGTCGTCTTATCAGGATAATCTACAACATCATTTTGTCCTAAGACAAATTCAGCAGCACAAATGCCATCACCATCGGGATCATATTCGTTCATACAAAATTCAAATGCCTTTTTTATTTTATCCATTGGTATAGGAGTTCCATAAAGCTTGTGATTAACCCAAGCATACCATAGAAACTCTAAAGTTGCTTCATTACCTTTTACTTCTCGACTACCCATAGAAGGAGTAATAATTGTTCCTATAGCTCCACGTTCATCTTGTGTAGAAGCCCAAGCATTAAAAATTTCTTCTGATGCCTCTTTATCATATACTCCCATAAGACTCCAGAAAGAATCACGGTTATACATATCAGGAGCATAATTAATACTTGGAACATTCAATGGAGCAAAGTTATAACGACTTGTTATCCACATCAGCATTTGATAACAAGCATATACACATTTTTCTTCAGTAGTTCCTACAAAATTCAGTCCTTCGGCTAAATATATCTGAGAAGCCAAACGTAAATCATGTAAAGTTGCCTGTGACGAATTTACAAAAATAAATACTTTTTTCACCGATTTTTTACCCTGCTCCAAACGATGATAAGCATAGTTATGAGCATCTGAACGTATAACTTCTAAATCCTTTATTAACAATGAAGAACTACTATCATTCAAGCCAGAGGCAGCTATCAGAAGATAAATTGGTTTATCTTCTGTATTAGCAATAAAAACGGTTTCTTCTTGCTCAACCCACTCAGACTGAAGAGATGGAATATCTGATTGGTAATGCAATCCTATTATATCTTTATTTTCAATTCCTTCTCCCTTAAAGAGTCTGATTGTAATAGGATTGTTCGAACGATGCTTAAAACGAATAGTATAAAATCCATCTGTCAAATAATAAGGTATACGAACTCCAGAAACCTCCTTACCTCTTTTTTCTATTTTATAAATATTACCATGTTTTTTTACATAGCCATTGTGATATGTTTTCCATGTTGTCACGTTTGGAATCGGATATAAACATGTGTCAACAGGATGATTAAAATCTGAAACTTCTCCAAAAGTATATTTTACAAAATTATTCTGTCTTAAACGTTCGTCTTTATTGGAAATACGAATAAGATTTGCATCACAAATCTCCCTTATTGCTCTAAAACCAATTTCTCCTTGTTTAGAAGGACGACGGCGAATATTACGAGTCCATAAATTTCGATTACCAGCATCTGTCAACAGCCCAATAGCTAAAGTATCATTCAATATATATCCTGCAGCTGGATAAGTTTCATGAACAGTTCCACCCATGTTCATATTATCATCAAAACTCCAATATGAACTCGGACTACATTCTGGAACGATAGAAGTTCCCAATGAATAAAATAACAGTGAAAGATTATTTTGCTGTAATTCAATCTGTTTACTAACTACATTCTTATTCACTATTTCATAGATAACATTCACAGATAAATCTGTTTCCAATCTTTTTAAATAAACCTGCCCTGAAAGTATAATCTTCCCATTTTCTTTTTTTACTTGAGTAGCTTTCCATCCTTGCAACATTTCTCTCACAGCATAATCTTCATTATCAAAATAGGCCTCTAACTCACCGCTTCGGCTTTGGTCAGAAATCAACTGTTTCCCCCAATAGATATTAACATAGTATCCATCTTGGTCATTCCCTAGCACACGAAGTCCTATTTCATTCGCAAACATCTGTACATTAAAGAGAATCAAACAAAAAATGAAGCCAATAATTCGTTTATTCATAGTATTAATATTTATTATATTGAATAATAGTCTTAAAAAAACGAGGGCGCATCTATCTAGATACACCCTCATAGAACTCTATAGCCTACACCAGGTTAATATCCCGGATTCTGTGTCAAAATATTATTTGTTTTATCTCTTTCCCCTTGAGGTATCGGTAAAAGATAATCCCTTCCATCATCAAAATTGCGCCCTTTTGATGTATTATATTTCTCGGCATAAGCACGCATTACCTCTCCAAAACGTTTCTGACGTATCAAATCATCACGTCTCCAACCTTCCATAGCCAATTCACAACGACGTTCATGCCAAATAATTTCTCTCAATTGGGTCTTATCTGTTACATCTATATCCTTTAAAGTATTCTCTGTTACGACTGGAATATACGCTTGTTTCACTCTTCTCGGATCTTGTGCAGGAGTTTGTCTTGCTCTAGTTCTTACCTTATTCAAATAAATCAAAGCTTCACCCGATTTATTATTTTCATTTAAGGCTTCTGCATACAATAGTAAAACATCCGAATAACGAATCATACGAATATTATAACTAATCATCCAATTATCAAAACCAACTTTATCTTTAGTCGGTACAGTCATTTTATAATCATGGAAACCTGTTTCTGAATCAGAATTATTCTGAGGATTCTCATCACCTACATATTGATCGCCTGTTTGTGTAAACACATATGTAATACGAGGGTCATCAGGATCGAAAGCATCATACAAATCCTTTGTCGGAACATGAAATCCATATCCATCATACCCAATTGAAGTACGACTTGTAAAAAAATGAGGGACATTTGTACCTGTTCCAATATTTTTATCATATACTTTATTAGGAAGTTCAAAAATTGATTCTGAGCTGTTTTCATATTCAGGGAACCAGTTCCATCCATAATTATCTAACAATTCATAATCCTTATCAACTTCTACTATATCATGCAAAACAGTTTCTGCTGCTACAAAATCACCACGAAACATATATGTTTTAGCAAGCATCGTTTTTGCAAAACCTCTTGTTACACGATAGGCATCAGACTCTGCATATTCATTTTTTGCTGGCAAATCTGAAGCATCTTCCAAATCCTGTATAATCTGAGTATATACTTCCTCTGATGAAGAGCGAGGAATAGTTAAAACTTCTGACGGGAGTTTTGGCTCAGTAATAAGAGGCACATCACCAAAACTTGTTACAAGACAATAATAGCCAAACGCTCTCAGAGCCTTTGCTTCCAGTGCATAGCGGGCAAGCAATTCCTTATCTCCCTGTGCTTTAGGTGCATAATAGATTACATCATTGCAACGATTTACCAAACGATAAAGAATCTCCCAACGACGTCCAACTTCTCCATTAGTGGTATATACTGTAAAATCAGAAAGATCACGTACTTCCGAACGGTCACCATCACCATTTCCCCCTTTTAATGCATCATCAGTACTACAATCTCCAATAAAATAATGATTCAGCGCATATTCATTCCAAGTTGTACGCAATTGCAAATAGGCTCCTGTTAAAGCTTGTTCTATCTCTATATCATTCTGATAATAGCTTTCACTGGTAGTTTTTCCATAACTAGGTTCGTCTAAAGAGCAGCTATTTAAATATGCCCCGACAAACAAACATGACAATATAAATAGACTTTTTTTCATATAGATTTCCTTTTTTAGAACTGTAAATTAACTCCAAAAGTAAAAGAGCGGGCAGCTGGATAACGTGTATTATCTACTCCCATATCCAACGGATTATCTACTCCAATTTCAGGATCAAGTCCACTATATCCTGTTAATGTAAATACATTTTGTCCACTCAAATACAATCTACAACTAGAAAATAATTTCGTTTTCTGACAGATATAGGCAGGTAAAGTATAGCCAATCTGTAAATTCTGCAAACGTAAATACGAACCATCTTCCACATAAAAAGAAGAAGCACGGTAATTATTATTCGAATCAGCATTGGTTATTCGAGGATATTTAGCATCAATGTCCCCTTCCTGTCTCCATGCATCTGTATAAGCCTCAGCCAACGCATTTTGATTTCCGGCTGTTGCTAACGTTCCTTTTGATGTATTCCATATATCATTACCGATTGTTCCTTGGAAAGCCATACTTACATCAAAGTTCTTATAATTAAATCCTAAATTAAAGCCATAAATTAAATCGGGGTTCGGATCACCAATAAAAGTACGGTCATCATCATCATTTAATTCTCCTTCACCACCCAATTTAGCAAACTTAAAGTCACCAGGTTTTGCATTCGGCTGAATCTTAGTTCCATTTTTATCAACATAATTATCTATCTCTTCTTGAGATTGGAAAATACCAATTTGTTTATATCCCCAAAAACGTCCAATCGGACCTCCTACATAAGTACGAGAATTACTACCACTCAAATATTCTGAAGTCAATGCTGTAACCGTTGTTTTATAAGTAGACATATTCAAACCGACATTATAATGGAAATCCTTACCTATCTGATTACGATAATTTAAAACCAATTCAAAACCTGTATTTTTCAGATCACCAGCATTGAAGAATGGACTATTAGCAAATCCTCCAAAGGAAGGAACAGGCATTTCCAACAACATATCACTCGTTTTCTTAACATAGAAATCCATACTAACATCCAAACTATTACGGAAGAAAGCTAAATCAACCCCCACATTAGTTTGCTGGCTGGTTTCCCATTTAATCTCAGAGTTTCCTGTATAAGTAGGAATATATCCTTGTGAATATGAATTACCGAAGTACCATTGCATTTCATTATTTGTTCCAATTAAAGTATACGGAGCATCACGATTAATGCGTTGATTTCCATTCTGTCCCCAACCTAAACGTAATTTAAAATTAGATATTACATTATCTATATTTAAATTCTTAAAGAACTGTTCATTGTTAATTCTCCATCCTAAAGAAACAGAAGGGAAATATCCCCAACGATTACCTTTAGCAAAACGTGAAGAGCCATCTGCACGAAAATTAATTGTAGCTAAATAACGGTCATCATACGAATAGTTGATACGTCCCAAATAGGAAAGCATTGCAGAAGTTTCTTTTCCTCCAGATGTCTGATCACCTACTGTTTGTGCATCCAGAACATGGTATATTTCATCATTTCCTAAAGCACCACGTTTAAACGCATTAATTCCTTCCGAAGTATTCTTTTCATAAGTCATCGCTACCATAGCATCCAAAGTACTTCTTCCAAAAGACGTATTATAATTCAAACGTTGTTCCACGGAATAATTAGAGACAACAGAACTATTATTTGTCAGTTGTGTTTCTGTTAAATACTTTCCAGAAGTTGTGGTCAGATTATCTTCAGAAAAAGTTGATTCATAAGCTGGATTAAAATTCTTAAAGACATCATGATTACGTTCAAAACTATATTGTACACGATAACTTAAACCTTTCAATAATTTAACCTGAGCAAAAACATTTCCAAAAAGATTGAGTTTATCATTGTAACGGTCAGGTAACTCTAATAATGCTACAGGATTAGGATCAAATGACCATTCTGTTGGTGCATATTTATTATACTCATAGTTAGAAGAAGAAGGATCAACCAATGGATTTATGACAGGAGTAAACGGATCCGCCTTTAAAATAAGATCAAATGAAGATAAAGCCCCCGTATCACGTTGTCTGATTTTAGCTCCATTCAAAGTTGCACCAACCGTAATATAATCATTGATATCGTATTCCTGATTTAATCTTAGAGAAAGACGATTAAACTCAGTAGTAATGATAGATCCTTCATCTCCTATATATCCAAGGCTAATAGATGTCCTCGATTTATCGGTTCCTTTACGAATACTAACGTTATAATTCTGAGTAAAAGCAGTACGAGTCACCTCATCCCACCAATTAGTATCATAACCTTTCTTATATTGATTAGTAAACTTTTCTTTTTTCTCCGTAGTAAAAGTCGGATCCTCTTTATAGGCCTCCATGATAAAATTATAGAATTGTTCACTATTCATCATATCAAGAGCCTTATAACTATTCTTGATACCTACATAAGCATCAAGAGTTACAGTTGTTTCACCTTTTACACCACCTTTTGTCGTAACCAGGATTACACCATTCGATCCACGTGAACCGTATATTGCACAGGCAGAAGCATCCTTTAAAACTTCTATACGCTCAATATCAGCAGGGTTTAAACTACTAATATTATCCATAAATTGACCATCTACCACATAAAGCGGATTATTATCATTTACTGTTCCCAAACCACGTACACGAACTACAGCATCTGCTCCCGGTTGCCCTGAGCTAGCAGCTACAAATACACCGGCAGCCTTACCTGTAAGTAATTCAGACGCATTAGATACAGCATAGTTTTTAATATCCTTACTGCTAATAGAAGCCAAAGAACCCGTCAAATCACTTTTTTTCTGAGTACCATAACCAATTACTACAACTTCGTCCAATTGTTCGTTATCTGATGCTAATTTTACATCATATACGCCACTTTTTACGATTGTCAGCGTTTCTGTTTTATAGCCAATATAAGAAAATTGTACTTTTCCAGAAGTGACCTCCAACGAATACTTTCCATCAAAATCAGTAATTGTACCATTTGTTGTTCCTTCTTCAACAATAGAAACACCAATCAAGGCTTCTCCTGTTGCCGCATCCGAAACAGTTCCTGTAATTTTTTTTGTTTCTTGTGCCCACAAATATGTACATGTTAAAAGTAGACACAACAAAGAGAATAAATGCTTACTCATAGTTCTACTAGATTTTTATTTATATGAAATTATATATTGCTTATTTGCCCAAATATGTTTCCCATCCAAACTCAGTTCTGTACCTGCTGGAAGTTCTACTATGATACATGCTTCCTTTGCTGGTATGGTAAACACACCGTCTTTACTAATACCTCTTGCAACATATTTTTTAGAAACTATATCAAACAAGTCCACAGCCTGTTTAGTCTGATAATTTATATGTTCATCTATATCATAAGGATTATAATACAAATATACAGGATAGGGTCTAGACGCATAAAAATCGGTTGCGTTACAATCCAATTTTAAAATGCCTTTCACATTAGTAGTATCAACTATAGCGCCTAAAATACCCACCGGTGATGAACTATAAACACTAAACATACTTTCTGTAGGATTTCCGTCAATCCATTTAGGACCATCACCTATTGCTACAGGTGAAACTCCTTTAAGTGATTCTTTTCCGTAATCATCAAACTTACGTAATCCTTCATAAGCAATGTTGTTATTTGTTATATCTTTTAACTCTGGAGCCCATTGATGTTTTTCATCTATATATCCAGGATAAAACAAACGACACGCACTAGCATTATTCAACATCCACTTACCAATAGCTTTAGCATATTGAGGCTGATATTTTACCATTGGAACAAATGGCCACGCCGGTTTAATACTATTCATCAAAAAAGCATATCCACCACCATCTGTGATACTTCCTTGTAAACCACTTACATCATAATCACCCCATTTACCAACAATAATACCCCAACCAGTTCTTCCAGTAGGACTTTTACAGCCATCAAATACCCAGTTTAACAACTTCTGTACATCATAATTTGCTCCCTCTGTTGCATTCAAATAAGCTGCTGTATAAACTCCCAAGGGAAGAAGAGCTTCATAAAAGCGACTTTCCTTCTGTGAAAGTAAAGCTTCAATCGCACTTTTACTATGATTCAAATAGCGCACATCCCCAAATTTACGATAAGCACATAGCAACACATAGGCATGCCCTCCAGCTACATCTTGTTGAAAAGGTATATGATTAATCCCCCCCCCCGCATTTTTCCATAATCAAAGTAAGAATAATCATAATTACCATTTAAAACAGAATCAGCCTTCGTAAACTTTCCATTTAAAATCCAAACAAAGTTGGATAATTCATTAATAATTAACTTTAGTTTTATACCTTTGTATCAGGATGTTAAGAGGAAGTAGGCTCTGCTGAGGAGCAACCTACCAGCAAT
>ENA-OQJI01000002-OQJI01000002.1-human-gut-metagenome-genome-assembly--contig:-NODE-2-length-73504-cov-1.978835_pt1 | contig 73504 bp, 55 predicted proteins | sample MGYA00242602_ERZ504768 | MGnify/ENA primary metagenome ERZ504768 (study PRJEB26092, sample SAMD00036368) | human gut metagenome | host: Homo sapiens | study: EMG produced TPA metagenomics assembly of the...
CTGTGACGGCAATGCCTGCCACCATGCGATATAGCCGAAAAAAAGTAAGTGATGGCCACACTCTCCGAGATAATGAGCCACAGGATAGACATCGGTTTGGCTCCCAGAGCTTTCCGGATGCCGAACTCGTGGGTACGTTCGCGTACGGTGATAAGCATGATATTGCTTACCCCTACGATGCCGCTCAGCAGGGTGAATATACCGATTACCCAGATAGCTATGTGCAGCATACGGGCTGCCGATTCTTGCTGGAGATATTGAGTGAAGCGGTTCCACATCCAGATGGCACTCTGGTCGGTAGGGTCGAAGTTTTTTGTGGAGCCCCATGGCACGGCGGTAGCTCTGCTCGAATTTCTCATTGGTGACTTCGTCTGTCAGCCCTTGCGTAGTGAATGTCAGGTTGTCTATACTGTCGCCCTTGCCGTATACAAGCTGAAGTGTCGTGAAGGGAACAAGTGCCGAGGGCGAGAAACTGTTCTGGTCGGTGTAGATGCCTATTACCTGATAGGCCACTCCTTGTACATCGATATACTTTCCTATCGCCTGGGTACGTGGAAACAGCATCTTGACAGTCTTTTCGTGCAGTACGATCATCTTCCGGCGTTCCTTCATGTCGCGGTCGTTGATGAAACGTCCCTGTTTCAGTTTTACAGCTTCCAGTTCCGTATAGTTGGGAAAGACGCCCTCCAGCGAAATGGAAACGTATTCCTTGCCGAAGGTGAGGATGGCGTCGCTCTTGCTGATGCTGGCTCCGGTGGTGATGACTTTATCGGGGAATGCCTCTGCGGTAAGCTGAAGATCGCTTTCGTTCAGCGAGAGTCTTCGGCCTTCTTTCAGTCCGTTGAACGGTTTCGATGTATATCCCGGATAAATTTTGATAGAGTTCATTTTCATGTTCTGCGATTGTCCCTCGAAAGCATGGATAAGTCCGTTTCCTGCCCCCAGCAATACAATCAGCATGAAAATTCCCCATGCTACGGAAAATCCCGTCAGTATGGTGCGCAGCTTGTTGCGCATGATGGTTCCGTATATTTCCTGTATCAAGTCGGTCATGGCTGGTTCTGTGTGCGTTTATTTCATAAATCCGTTCTTGCCGAAAGGAGATGCATTGTGGTCGATGTTGTCTTCTATCCGCTCTATCACTCCGTCTTTGATGTGGATGATTTTGTTGGTCTGGTTGGCTACTCCGCTTTCGTGCGTCACAACCACGATGGTCAGTCCTTCTTTGTCGTGCAGCTCCTTCAGGATGTTCATTACCTCTACCGACGTCTTGCTGTCGAGTGCACCCGTAGGTTCGTCGGCAAGGATAATCTGAGGTTTCGATATCAGTGCCCGGGCTATGGCCACACGCTGCTTCTGTCCGCCCGAAAGCTCGTTGGGCAGGTGGTGTGCCCATTCCTTCAGTCCCAGCTTGTCGAGATACTCCATAGCCAGTTCGTTTCTTTTCTTTCTGCCCACTCCCTGATAAAACAGCGGCAGTGCCACATTTTCCATGGCATTCTTAAACGAAATCAGGTTGAACGACTGAAAGATGAATCCGATCATGCGGTTCCGGTATTCCGCCGCACGGGTTTCGTTCAGATTTTTTATTAACACATCGTTCAGGTAATACTCGCCCGAATCGTAGTTGTCGAGAATCCCTAATATATTTAGTAAGGTAGACTTTCCCGATCCGGAGGCCCCCATAATAGAAACGAATTCACCTTTCTCGATGCGGAGATCTATGCCTTTCAGCACGTGTAGCGGTGCTCCGTTGTGATATGTCTTGTTGATGCCTTGTAAGCGTATCATGATTAAGATTGATTTGTGTCAGGTTACGTGTCGTTAGACGCGGCTAAGATATAAAAAGTTACACGAGGGTTGAATAAATTTATAAAAAATTTGTTCGGTTTTCTCCGATTGCGTACATTTGCCACATATAACTAACCTTTAACAATTTAATGTCATGACAATAAATATGGAAAAACCCTACGTGGTGGGAATGGACATCGGTGGTACTAATACTGTTTTCGGAGTAGTAGATTCTCGTGGTAATGTATTGGCTTCCGATTCTGTAAAAACACAGCAGTACGCTGAAGTAAACGAATATGTAGACGCTGTATGCAAGAAGCTTCTTCCGTTGCTCCAGCAGTTTGGCGGTGCAGAAAAGATTAAAGGTATGGGAGTAGGTGCTCCTAATGGTAACTATTATAGTGGAACAATCGAATTTGCTCCGAACTTGCCATGGAAGGGAGTTATTCCTTTGGCTGCTATGTTCGAAGAACGTCTGGGTATTCCTACAGCACTTACAAACGATGCAAATGCGGCAGCTATCGGTGAAATGACATACGGTGCAGCACGCGGTCTGAAAGATTTCATCATGATTACATTGGGTACTGGTGTAGGTAGCGGTATCGTTATCAACGGTCAGCTGGTTTACGGTCACGATGGTTTTGCTGGTGAACTTGGCCATGTTGTTGTTGATCCGGCAGGACGTCAGTGCGGATGCGGACGTAAAGGCTGTCTGGAAACTTACTGCTCGGCTACAGGTGTGGCACGTACAGCTCGCGAATTCCTCGTTGCACGTTCTGAACCAAGCTTGTTGAGAAACATCCCGTCAGAAGAAATCCAGTCTAAAGATGTTTACGATGCAGCTGTAAAAGGCGATAAGCTGGCTTTGGAAATTTTCGAATTACCGGTAAAGTTTTGGGTACTGCATTGGCTAACTTCGTTGCATTCTCTAGCCCTGAAGCAATCATTCTCTTCGGTGGTCTGGCTAAGTCGGGTGACTATATCATGAAGCCTATCCAGAAAGCATTGGAAGAAAATGTATTGAATATCTATAAAGGAAAAACAAAATTGCTTCTTTCTCAGTTGAAAGATGCTGATGCTGCCGTACTCGGAGCTAGTGCTTTGGGATGGGAAGTAAGAGAATCATAAGATAGAATATTTTGTATTTTAGCATATTTGGGGTCCGGAAGTCGTGAGATTTCCGGGCTTTTTTATGCTGATATGTATAAAAAAACTTGCCCATGTTTTGTGATAAACGTGGGCAAGTTTTTTATTTTTTTGTACGTTTTTACTTGTCGATTCTGAACCAGTCAACATCTACCCAGCCGCCGTCGTTGGTCTTGATGGCCGGACGTGTGCAGAATGTACCTACTTTGGCACCTATCCATTTGCCTTCTTTCACCTGGAATTCTTTTCCGAACTTGTGGAATTTCTTTCCGTTGGTGCTGTAGCTCAACTGACATTTTACCACCAGGTCGTGTCCGCCTTCGCTCTTGCCGATCTTTTCACCCGTAGTAGTGATTTCGGCACGCAGGTAAATTTCATTACCTTTCAGCGGAAGGGTTTCGTTTACGGTTTCCTGACCGCCACGATCGGCTTTCTTGCATTCTACCTGAGAGAGAACCAGTCCGTTTTCGGTATTTTCGAGCACGATACCTGCATAGTCCATACCCATAACTACCAGTCCTGTACGTTCGCCTTTGTACTTGGCGATAGGAGAGAACTTCATCTTCATGGTAGCGCTGAAGCTTGGAGCAGGGATTTTTTGCAGCAGCATGTTGGGCACATCCCACAGGCTCTTGTAGTTTTCAGGAACCGGATAAGAATAGAGGCGCAATACTCCATGTTCCTGATCGGCAAAGTACCACTTGTCGTTGATATTGGCATTCCATTGCCATTGCAGGCCCAGTTCGTTTGTATTGAACTCATCGCTTTCCTGCGGAGTACAGATAGGATATGTCTTTCCTACGTTCGGTTTTTTGTAAGTCAGTACAGGTTCGCCACAACCGTCGCCATCCTTGTCTTCACCGATTACAGGCCAGTCGTTTACCCATTTTACCGGTTGCAGGTGAACCAGACGTCCGGCTGCACCCACATCCTGGAAGTGCAGGAACCAGTCTTCTCCGCTTGGGGTATCTACCCAGCCTCCCTGATGAGGTCCGTTGACAGGGCTGTTGCCTTGTGCCAGCACGGTTTTCCATTCATACGGTCCGTATACGTTTTTCGAACGCAGTACAACCTGCCAGCCTGTAGGAACACCACCAGCCGGATGGAAGATATAATAATATCCGTTGCGCTTGTAGAACTTCGGTCCTTCGCAAGTTTCATGTGCCTCATGACCGTCGAAAACGATACGTGACGGACTGATGGTACGGGTAGCATCAGCACTCAGTTCGCATACGGCGATCACACTCTTCAGTCCGGCACGGCTTCCGGCATATGCGTGTGCCAGATATACCCGTCCGTCTTCGTCCCACAGCGGAGTAGTATCAATGATACCTTTGGCAGCCTTTACCAGTACCGGTTCGCACCACGGACCTTTTACGTCTTTAGCCTTTGTCATGAAGATACCCTGATCAGGATCTCCCCAGAATATATAGAATTCACCGTTGTGATGACGGATACACGGAGCCCATACACGGTTGCCATGCTGAGGCGTCACATCTGTATGAGGTGGAAGTGAAGCCGGAACGGCTGCGCTCACGATACTCCAGTTTACCAGATCTTTGGAGTGGAGAATCTGCAAAGCCGGCAGACATCCGAAGCTGGATGAGGTCATGTAGAAGTCATCGCCTACACGGCAAACATCGGGATCGGAGTAATCGGCATATAGTACCGGATTCTTGTATGTTCCGTCACCCTGGTCGGCAACCCATACCTTCGATACATAGTTTTGTGCCTGTACCGAGGGTACGAGGCAGCTTCCCAGTAAGATTGAGAATACGATTGATTTCATGGATTATGGTTATTTAGTTAATAAATTATTTTGTTCGCATTTGTGTGTTATTCACATCGTCTGACTTTTATAAAATACGTCCGAAGTGCCTGAAACCTCCATTCGCTTTGTCTTTTTTAACTTCTGTGTCCCGATGTGGTGTTTATGTTGTGACTATTTCTTGACGACTGTAATTTTGACCGGCTGTTCCAACGCCTTTTTCCATTCCTGTACGTAGGCAAACCATTTTTCCTTGTCGGGATAACCGAAGGTTTCCTTGCACGAGGTGAATGATGTATAGTAGCGGAACGAACTTTTTCCGGGAGCGCTGATGGTATAAAGGAAGTTTTCCTTGTCGGATGTTTCTTTTACCACATACTTCTTGGGAATATAAGTAGCCAGTCCTACGGTTTCTTTTTTATATTTCACTGTATCGTTTACCGGCCAGTCTGTACCCCAGCTTGCAACCAGTCCGTTATGGTCGGAAAACATGTCGGCGTGTCCTGTAATGTTCTGCACACCGGTACAGAATACTTCCTTATCCAGCGGAGCATCGAACAGCACATCTACCTGTGCATCGCGGTGTCCGGCATACAGTGTATAGCGGTTTATCATGTTCAGTTCCTTGTTCTGATACTGCCAGCCCTTTACCTCTGCATCGACAATGGTACGTACCGGTCCTGAAGCCAGGATACGCTGTCCACGTACGGCAACCGGTTTGATAAGTGTAGACTGTGTACCGTCCCATCCTCTCAGTGTTCCGGCTCCGCAGCTGCTGTTTACCTTGATGACATCATCGCCGAAGCCGCGCTTCAACTGTTCGCCGGTAGGGTAGAACTGACTTTCTTCCAGCTCCAGACCTTTGTGGAATTTTCCGTACAGGTCGGTAGTCTGTTTCTCATTGAAATAAATGCGGTATGCTACCAGCTCACTTTCGAAAGCCGCTCCGTGGTGATGCTGTACGTTGTAAGTGTCCGAAGCACCGTCGGCATAGATGGCATATCCTTTGGCATATTTGTTTTTCTTGGAAGTGCGGAGCAACATTTCGGCATACACACGTGCCGGATATGTTTTGTCGCTTTTAAGACTGGATAGTGTGACGTTGAGTGTCTTCTTGCCCGAAGCCGGCAGGTTGATGACAAAAGCCAGTTCGTCGGCACGGGTGTCACCGTTCATATCGTCGAGCTGTGAGGGAATTTCGTTTGTCCCGTCGAAAACAGTAGCCGACTTGACAGTAAATCCTGCTCCAAGGGAACTGAGATCAATAACGACAGGCTCGTCCACCTTTTCAGCGTTCCACGGATTTTCAACGATGACTTCTATTTTCTTTTCCTGACCTTGTGCCGATGCACTCAGTTCTCCTGCCAGCAGTGCCAGACAGATTGCAGAGAATGTTTTCATAATATATTCAGCATTTTATCGGTATCCGATAAGTTCCGGATATCAAAGAACTTGTCGGAGTAGTATATGATTTTATAGTCGGAAGTTCCGAAAAGGAAGAAAGGATCTGTAAACATGAGAACCAAGCTTGCGTGACTTGAACCGGATGTTTACAGACCCTTCGTCGTTCTTATTTCTGATAACGGAAGGATTCGGGTTAGAATTTATACGATTCTGCCTGGTTTCCTACCTTTTTATATTGTTTGTCGCCTACAGTAACGTTTGTTACATTCTGCATTTTCAGGTTGTTTCCACCTTTAGTAGTAATGACTTTCACGTTTTTCAGTGTAGCACCATCTGCACGGTTCAGTATTACGCCGTCTTTAGCATCCGACATGGTTACGTTTTCGATGTGGATATTTTTGATAGGCATTTCCGGCAAACCGTTGAACAAGATAGCACGTCCTACGTTCTTTGCTGTAACGTTCTTGATGAAAATGTCGCGGAAAGCAGGAGTTTCTTCTGTTACGGCAGGAATCTTCTGTTCTGTCGGGTTGTTGTAACCGTCGCCTTCACCCGGAGCCTTTCCGCCATAGAACAAGTCGAAAATCAATCCTTCGTTCGGGATGTTGATCATGTTGATGTTGTTGATATGGATATTTTCTACTACACCACCACGTCCGCGGGTACTCTTGAAACGCAAGCCGACATCAGTTCCCAGGAATGTACAGTTGTCTACGTAGATGTTCTTTACACCACCTGACATTTCGCTACCTACAACGAAACCTCCATGTCCGTGCAGAACTACGTTGTTGCGGATGATGACATTCTGGCAAGGTTCACCACGACGGCGTCCGTCTTCGTCCTTACCCGACTTGATACAGATACCATCGTCGCCGGCATCGAAGCTGCTGTTCTGAATCAGTGCACGGTTGCAAGACTCCAGGTCGAGTGCATCACCATTCTGTGAGTACCAGGGGTTAGATACGCTGATATTGTTGATGGTAATGTCTTCGCAAGAAAGCGGATGCAGACACCAGCTTGGAGAGTTCTTGAAGGTTACGCCTTCCAGCAACACCTTTTTACACTTGATAAAGCTCAGCAGAACCGGACGCAGCCAGTCGCGTATGCTGTTCCATTCTTCATCGGTATTGATTCCTTCGGGCACATTGAAGTTCTTGCATGCCATAGCTCCTTTGATAGAGCCTTCGCTCGGATACCAGATACGTCCTGATTCATCGAGTACACCACCCGAAGCCACCAGCTTTTTCCATTGGTTGGCAGTCATTTTGTCTTTCTTTACCGGACGCCATGTATCACCGTTTCCGTCCATCACACCTTTTCCGGTGATGGCAACGTTTTCAGCGTTGAGAGCTGATATCGGTGACTGGCAGCGGCGTGTTTCCAGTCCTTCGAATGAAGTTTTGACGATAGGATACTGAGTGTGGTCGGCTGTAAACAGAACCAGTGCGTTTTCTTCCAGATATAAATTGATGTTGCTTTGCAGTACGATAGGACCGGTAAGCCACAGTCCCGCAGGTACGATAACCTTACCGCCACCCTTTTCGGCTACGGCCTTGATAGCTTTGTCGAAAGCTTCTGTATTGAGCGTAATACCGTCGGCTACAGCACCGAATTCAGTAATAGAACGCGAATAATCGGGAAATACCGGCAGCTGAACCTTATTCATCTGAAATGGCAGTTCACTGTAGATGTTATCGGCTTCTGTTGCATTTTTTGCCGTTACACTGTTTGTGTAGCCCAGTGCAAAAGCTGCGATGCATACTGATAAAGCCCATTGTCTTAAGTTGCTAAATGTAATCATGAGCGCTAATATTTATGTTTATCTTGTTGTTCTTTTACTCTATTTAAATAAAGGTGAGGTTTTCTTGAATGTACTTATTATCCTTAGCGCCCGGCAACGTTCTTTCACAGAAGGTTGACAGGCAGGATAATAAAGACCTTTTTTTAACCTAATTTCTAACCTTAATAAATATTATGAAAAACCTCTTGTTGATGTTTACAAAATTAGCAGGTTCGCATGAAAACGATGTGAACATTTTGATTCAATAGGTGAAAAAAATGTGCAATCTTGTGTTTTTATATATGAAAAATTGACAAAAGATGCATTCTTTGGTATGCAGGGGGGAATATTGTTCATTTTTCATAGATTCATGCCTGAAAATGTCAGGATTAACAGAATTGTTTGTATCTTTGCCCCAAATTTATAATAAAAAAAAGTATGAGTTATAATTTACTGAAAGGAAAAAGAGGTATTGTTTTTGGTGCTCTGAATGAACAGTCTATTGCATGGAAAGTTGCAGAAAAAGCTGTTGAAGAAGGAGCAGTGATCACTTTGTCCAATACTCCTGTTGCTGTCCGTATGGGAGAAGTTTCTGCATTGGCAGAAAAGCTGAATTGCGAAGTGATTCCGGCAGACGCTACAAGCGTAGAAGATTTGGAAAACGTTTTCAAGCGTTCAATGGAGGTATTGGGAGGTAAAATCGACTTTGTACTGCACTCTATAGGTATGTCACCTAACGTACGTAAGAAACGTACTTACGATGACCTTGACTATGATATGTTGAACAAAACGCTGGATATTTCAGCCGTTTCATTCCATAAGATGATTCAGTCGGCTAAAAAACTGAATGCTATCAACGAATACGGTTCTATCGTTGCACTGAGCTATGTAGCTGCACAGCGTACATTCTACGGTTACAATGATATGGCAGATGCGAAAGCTTTGCTTGAATCTATCGCACGTAGCTTCGGTTACATTTACGGACGCGAACATCACGTACGTATCAATACCATTTCACAGTCGCCTACCATGACTACTGCCGGATCGGGAGTAAAAGGTATGGATAAACTGTTCGACTTTGCCAACCGCATGTCGCCTCTGGGCAATGCTTCGGCTGACGAATGTGCTGACTACTGTATCGTAATGTTCTCTGACCTTACTCGTAAAGTCACTATGCAGAACCTGTTCCACGATGGAGGTTTCTCTAGCGTAGGTATGAGTCTTCGTGCTATGGCTACTTACGAAAAGGGTCTGGATGAATACAAAGACGAAAGCGGAAATATTATCTACGGATAATACCTGACGGATAAACTGTTTACATGAGAAAATTTATATTCATATTACTAAGCATCGTCGTACTTGTTTCCTGTCATACAGGAGAGCAAGACGGCGATGTTTTGCTTAATAAGAATATAAAGGTTTTCCGTTACGACCGTCTGCAATTTGAGGCCACGGCAATGAACAGCTTCTCGGCATTGCAGAAAATGAGCCTCGACTGTCCGCGTGCTACCAAGATTCTGATAGAAGATGTGCTCATGCTGGGTACAGTAGACGAGCCGGCTATCAACGAACGCTTGTGTGAGTATTACTCGGACACAATTTTGCTCCGGCTGATGCAGGATGCGACCGAGAAGTTCAAAGATATGACTTCCCTTGAAAAGGGATTTACCGAAGGTTTTCACCGTTTGCGGGAAGAGATACCTTCATTTCCCATACCGGCAGTCTACTCGCAAATCTCAGCACTCAACCAGTCGGTAGTGGTGGGCGACAGCTTGCTGGGCTTCAGTATTGACAAGTACATGGGCGAAGACTATCCGCTTTATCGCCGGTATTATTACGACTATCAGCGCCGCTCGATGAATCCGGACCGGATACTTCCCGACTGTTTTACCTTCTATCTGCTTAGCTTATATCCGTTTGAATGGCATCCGGGACACCGTTCGCTATACGATGTCATCATGCACCAGGGAAAAATACACTGGGTAGTGCGTAAGGTACTTAAGATGAAATCGAACGGAGCAATGCTGGGATATAGCAGCGAGGAAGAAGACTGGTGCAAGGAACATGAGAAGGAGATGTGGAAATGGATGAAAGAAAGGGGACATCTCGCGAGTACAGACCCGATGCTGATTCGTGCATATACACATTCCGATCCGAGCATGGTACTCAACGGTGAGAAGATTCCGCCGGTAATAGGCTTATGGCTGGGAATGCAGCTTGTAGAAAAATACATGAAGCAACACTCTGACGTGAGTATTGCCACACTGCTGGAACGTACTGATTTCGGCAATCTGACTTTAGACTGAGCTACAAAAATATAGATTATAGACAATCATGGATACAGCATTATACTTGCTGCCGGTGACTCTTGGTGATACTCCGGTAGAAAAAGTCCTTCCTTCGTACAATAGAGAATCATTCTGCAGATTCGTCATTTTATCGTAGAGGATGTGCGCTCGGCACGCCGATTCCTGAAAAAAGTGGATCGGGATATCAATATCGACGAACTGACGTTTTATCCGTTGAACAAACATACGTCACCCGAAGCTATCTCGGGTTATCTGAAACCGTTGCAGGAAGGAAACTCCATGGGAGTAATCTCGGAAGCAGGTTGTCCGGCCGTTGCCGATCCGGGAGCAGATGTTGTAGCTATCGCACAGCGCAAGAATCTGAAGGTGGTTCCTTTGGTGGGACCGTCGTCTATTATCCTGTCGGTCATGGGCTCGGGCTTCAACGGACAAAGCTTCGCTTTCCACGGTTATCTGCCTATCGAACCGGGAGAACGTCAGAAAAGATTGAAGGAACTGGAACAGCGGGTATACAGTGAGCATCAGACACAGCTTTTCATCGAAACACCTTACCGTAACAACAAGATGCTGGAGGATATCTTGAAAGCCTGCCGTCCGCAAACCAAACTTTGTGTGGCTGCCAATATTACCTGTGAGGGGGAATATATCAAAACCAAGACTGTTCAGGAATGGAAAGGTCATTTGCCCGACCTTTCAAAGATACCGTGCATATTTTTGATTTATAAATAAAAATACTATTCGGAAGCACCGAATGCCTTCCACATTTCTGCTGCCATCTGAAGTGTATCCAGTTCTGAAAGCAGGGAAGGACTGTATCTGCGTGCAGCGGTTTCGCTTATTTCGTCGAAAGAAAAGAATCTGCCTCCGGTTATTTTCTGCAGGTCTGTTTCGTTCTGGAGAGGGAGAATGTACAACGATACGCGTTGCTGGTTGTCGGCATCGCATGATGTAGTTGTATATTTCAATATAAGCCGTGGGGTAGTATCTTTCGAAGCACATATCTTTTTGGCAATGCGTGCGGTGTATTCGCAGCTCTTTTCGATTGGTCCCTCAAAAGGACTTTCTACAGCAATATCCCACATGGGAGCGTTTTCGTATTTTTCATCAGGACATCCGGTACGTTGTTTCAGGTAGATTTTTCCGTCGTGTACTACTGCAATGCGCACCAGACTATAACGGAAGTTTTCCTGAAGTGCGAGATGGATTCCTACTACATTGATGACCAGGCACAGCACATAGATAATAACCGGTATGCCGTACATCAGGAAGAAAGAACCCTCTTCCAAAAACAGATGTTCGATATGGTCTACAAAAAGCAGGATAGTAAGATGCAGTGATGAAAGTATTACAATGGTTTTTGCTTCCAGAACAAAAGAGAAACAGTTTCTCAGATGCAGCCGTTCTTGCAGTTCCTTGTAGATTTCGGGAGCTGTGATATGGATGAATGCCACAATGAGCAGCAACAGCTCCAGTATGGGAGTAATGCTTCCGTATGGAATAAATTTGTAGCCTGTAAACAGGCGAAGTACGAAGCAGGAACCTATGCCTATACTACCTAGCAGAAGGAAAAAATTCAGATCCTTCAGGCGTACAATGCCGTATAACAGCAGACCGAGGCAGACTATAAAACCTATTCCCAGCACTATTGTATTTTGGAAAAAATGCAAACATATCAGTGTTGCTATGATAGGCAACAGTCCGAGCGATACTATCTTGTTTCTGTATTTTAATATAAGTTTCATCATCTGCCGTGGTCTTTTTTATAGGTGTAACAAGGTTCTTTTCCGAATTGTTCACTTATAGCGGATGTGTTTTTCGGCATGATAGGAAGAACGTACCAGCGGACCGCTTTCTACTGTGGCAAATCCTTTCTTTTCTCCGGTTTCCTTGTAGCGGGCAAATTGTTCGGGTGTGACATACTCATGAACGGGATAATGTTTCCGGCTCGGCTGGAGATATTGTCCAATGGTGAGAATGCGGCAGCCGTTTGCCAGCAGGTCGTCCATGGTCTGTTCTACTTCTTCAGGAGTTTCTCCCAGTCCTACCATGATGCCCGACTTGGCCGTTATTCCACTCTCGGCTATCTGGCGGATAACCTCCAGACTTCGGTCGTAGGTTGCCACGCTTCTTACCAGCGGGCTGATGCGGCGTACGGTTTCCATGTTGTGTGAAATAATATCGGGACGGGCGTCGGTTACCATGCGGATCAGTTCTTCCCTGCCTTGAAAGTCGGGGATGAGTGTTTCCAGTGTTGTATTCGGATTGACTTCTTTTATCGCTTTGATTGTGGCAGCCCAGTGAGCTGCTCCCAGATCAGGCAGATCGTCGCGGTCTACCGAGGTGACAACGGCATGATCCAGTTTCATCAGACGGACCGATTCGGCTACCCGTTCAGGCTCCTGAGTGTCGAGCGGAAGCGGTTTCCCGCTGAGGGTGTTACAGAATTTGCATGAGCGGGTACAGATAGCACCACCTATCATGAAAGTAGCCGTTCCTTTTCCCCAGCATTCGCCCAGATTCGGACAACGGCCGCTGCTGCATATCGTATGCAGTTTATGCGTATCGACAATGCGTTTTGTATCGGTATAGCGTGCATTGGTTCCGATAGTTATTTTCAGCCATTCAGGCTTTTTTACGTGTTCCATAGTATATTGGTCTAAGAATGAGAAATGAGGAATTAAAAACCGCCGCCTTGTATCGGCAGTAGAATTTTTAATTCCTCATGACTCTCAATGTATGATTATGATGTTTATTTCAGCTTTTCGATAAAGAAGTTGGCTACACGGTTCATCAGATGATTGCGTGTGTTGCCGCCGAAGATGCTGTGATTGCGGTTGGTATATACCTGCATGTCGAACTGTATGCCTGCCTGTACCAGTGCTTCACTGTATTCGGCGCAGTTCTGGTAGTGCACGTTGTCGTCGGCTGTTCCGTGTATCAGAAGCAGGTCGCCATGCAGTTTCGGAGCACGGAGGATAGCCGAACCGGCATTGTAACCGTCGCCGTTTTCCTTCGGTGTACGCATGAAGCGTTCAGTATATACTGTATCGTAGAAGCGCCAGTCGCTTGGAGCTGCAATCGCCACACCAGCCTTGAATACTGGTGTACCTTCACTCATCGACATCAGTGTATTGTAACCTCCGAAGCTCCATCCCCAGATACCGATGCGGTTTCCGTCGATGTAAGGCAGTGAGGACAGATGTTTGGCAGCTTCTACCTGGTCGTGCGATTCTTTTACTCCCAGGAAGCAGTATGTACATTTTTCAAAGTCCACACCGCGTCCGCCTGTACCACGTCCGTCGACACATACCATGACAAAACCTTTGTCGCACATGTAAGCTTCGAACATGCCTCCATCACTGAAGCTTCCGATGCCCCATCTGTCGAGTACCTGCTGCGAACCCGGTCCGCTGTACTGGTGCATGATGACCGGATATTTCTTGCTTGGATCGAAGTTGGCAGGTTTCATCATCCAGCCGTTCAGCTCTACACCTTCGGTTGTACGGAAACTGAAAAACTCTTTTTTCGGCATGTTCAGTGTAGCAACTTCCGATTTCAGTTTCGAGTTGTCCAATAGTGTAGTCAGCTCCTTACCCTTGTTATTGTTTATCGTTATCAGTGTAGGAGTGTCGATATTAGAGAAGTTATTGATATAATACGACAGGTTGGTACTGAATATTGCCGAGTTGGTTCCCGTGCGGGTAGAAAGTTTGATAGTCTTTCCTTTGGCATCGGTCTTGTATACAGCCGTACGCAACGGACTTTCCTCGTTGCTGGTATAGTAGAACGTATTGGTTGGCTTATCCCATCCCAGAAAATCCTTCACTTCGAACTTACCTTTGGTAACTTGTTTGATCAGGTTTCCTCCGATAGTATACAAGTACAAGTGATTGTATCCGTCGCGTTCACTCATCATTACGATATTTTCCGGATAGAAAACAATGTCAGAATAAGCCTGTTCCTTGATGTACTGTTCGGCTTCGTCGCGTATAGTAAGCTTGCACAGTGCGCTTCTCGGGTTGGCCATATAGATGTCGAACCGGTTCTGGTGGCGGTTCAGTGTCATGATGGCAAGTTTTTCAGGATCGGAAGTAAACTTGATACGTGGAATGTATCCGTCTTCGTCGAGCGGCAAATCCATTTTACGTGTAACGTGGCTCTTGATATCGTATGTGTGTACACTGACTTTCGAATTCATTTCGCCGGCTTTCGGGTACTTGTATTCGTAAGCTCCCGGATAAGTGGCATACTGGCTCTTTTCGGGGGCCATACCTTTGTACCACGGGAAGCTGAACATGGGAACCTGACTCTCGTCGAAACGGATATAGGCAATCATTTTGCTGTCGGCACTGAAGTCGAAAGCGCGGTTGAAAGAGAACTCTTCTTCATATACCCAGTCGGGGATACCGTTCAGTACCTTATTGTATTCACCGTCCTTTGTAACCTGCGATTCGCTGTTGCCGAAAAGCAGCTTCACAAGGAAAATATTGTTGTTGCGTACGAAAGCAACCTGGAAGCCGTCGGGTGAAAACAGTGGAACCTGCTGAGGACCGTTTTTAGAAAGCGGTTCCATCTTGTTGTTTTTCACGTTGTATATGTAATACTCGGCAGTGAACGAATGACGGTAGATGGGTTTCGTGTCTGTCTGAATCAGAATCAGCTTTTCGTCGGGCGACATGATATAATCGTCGAACGACTTTACGGGGCAATCTCTTGCCGTAGTAACATCGAATATCGCTTCTACTTCCTTGCCCGTTTTGAACGAGTATTTCACGATACGTTTTTTGTCAGAACTCATCTGCGTGTAATGTTCTCCGTCCAGCATTGGTTTGATGCCGTAGATGCTTTGTGCACGGTAGGTTCCTTGTGCTACATCTTGCAGGCTGACCTTACGCTGTGCCTGTGCTCCGATAACGAAAGCCAGCAGGCAGAATAATGCAATCAGTTTTTTCATTGTGTAGATATGCTTGTTTTTATTATTATTCATACTTACCTGAAGCAAAGGTATAAAAAAATGCAATCCCCCTTTCTTGCGTTACATCGAAAAATGCCGATTGCAGATGTTTTCTCGTTTACTTCACACTTTTTAATAGCTTTGCCGAGGTTTTCGGTAAGGTTTAGGCAGGTAGTATATCATACGTCAGGAAAATACAGCAAGTTTTTATATGAAGTTTTAAAAAACGTCGGGTAGTTTTCCATACATTATCTTGATATTTTGCCGGACTTGTCCGGAAGAAAGCTTTCGTGATGCAATGGGAAAATTTGTTTTTCAGGATTTTTTTTAGTTATAAACTTTCTTATATCTTTGCCGTATCTAAAACGATATGAATTTGTATGGGGAAAAGTTTATTTCTAACGGTGATATATGCTGTGTGCAGCCTGTGTTACATGGCAGCGCAAGGACTTGTCAATGTGAAGCACTATTCGGTGAAGGACGGTATGTCGCAGAATACGGTGCAGGGAGTCTTGCAGGACAATGAGGGTTACATCTGGATGGCTACCTGGAACGGACTGGAAAAGTTTGATGGCTATTCCTTTAAAAACTATAAGACATATCCTACAGACAAGGTCAAGCTTCAGTATAACCGTCTGGTGAATCTGCAACTCGGAGGTAATCAGATGCTGGTGTGCCAGAGTTACGACAGAAGGGTGTATCTGTTCGATATACGCCGGGAGTGTTTTGAGGATGTATTTGTCTATCATCCGGAGGTAAAGTTGTGTACGGCTGCCTCGAAAATTATCACCCTTCCAAACGGAATGGTGTGGATTGTAGGTACGAATGGTGATTTGTGGCGTATCGATTGTTTCAGGTATAAAGACAAGGGAGGGCTGGTATACTTGCTACCCATTCGGATGCGGAACGCAAACGATATGTGTTCACAGTCTCACTCGATATGCAGGGCAATGAGTGGGTGCTGACAGACAAAGGATATTTTGTATATGGCAATAACGCACTGAAAGGAAATGATGCTTATCGATATACCGCTAGTGTCGGCAAGCGATTTTTCGTGGCAGATAGTAGAAACAAGCTGATGGAATACCTTCCGGAAAAGGGACTGTCTGACGTACGTCTATCTCGTCCGGCAGAAAATATCCGGCAGATTTTTCCTCTTTCCGACGGATTGCTGGGTATATTGATGAAGAGAAGCTTTGCGGTTTATAATCCGGCAGACGGAAAGTCGGTTTCATTGTTACTCGACGAAACTCAGGAGGATTTTCAGCCGGTTTATATTTTTCAGGATTCGAAAAAGAATATATGGGTGCAAAACAAGTTCAAGCATATAGTCAGGTTGGATCCGAAGTGCCGGCAAGCTGAGTTTCTGGACTATCCCCGCCGACAGGCAAGTGAAGATGAAGCCTGTTTTATCCATGAAGATGAGTATGGTCATATATGGGCGTATTCTAATAATGGCTTTTTCTCGTATTACAATCCTAAAAAGCATGTGTTTCAACAGAGCTATATGTTGAACGATGCTACCAAAACGATGTACGAAGGTATCAACCGGGTTTATTACATAGACAATCATAAAAATGTATGGATGGCTCAGGAAGGTGGAATTGACCGTATTGCTTTTCTGAATACAAATTTTGAGTATCTCAACACGTCCAGTGCATTGGTCAGGGGCTTGTACATCGATTCGCGCGGAAGAATCTGGGTGGCATCGAAGGACGGAATGGTGAAGGTGTACGATAAAGATTTCGGATATTGCGGAAACCTGAGTCCTGACGGCAGAATCGTAAAAGACGGTTCGGTGGTGTTTGGAGCTAACATTTATTCTTTCTTTGAAGATAGCCGTGGAAATTTCTGGATAGGAAGCCGCGGTAACGGGTTGTTTGTAGGCAAACCTCGTGGAGAAGGGTATGTCTTTAAACACTATCAGATTGAGGAAAACAATCCGGACGGGATAAACTGTAATTCGGTTTATTCTATAGCACAAGACCGTTTCGGGCATATCTGGGTAGGAACATATGAGGGTGGCTTGAATCTTGCCGTAGGTGAGCCGGAGAATCTGCACTTTATAAATGTTACCAACAAGCTGAAAAAAAATTATCCCTCCGGAAAATGTATGCGTGTGCGCAGCGTCTGTCCGTTGTCGAATGATGTGATACTTGTGGGTACGACCGACGGATTGATTTCATTCTCCTCGCAGTTTGACAATCCTGAGGATATTCATTTTTACTTGAATTACTGTGAACCGAACCGTGAGAACAGTTTGAGTGATAACGATGTGATGCATATACTGGAAACTTCCGACGGAGAAGTATACATTACTACCTTCTGTGGAGGAATCAGTCAGGTGGAACTGGGAGGACTGTTGTCCGACAAGATTGACTTTTTCCATTACAATAAGAAAAACGGTCTGCCTTCGGACATAGCCTTTGCCATGGTAGAGGATAACAAACGCAGACTGTGGATTATGTTCGAGAATATTATCTGTAAGTTCTCTCCGGAAAAGCCTGATTTCGAAGTGTATGACCACTTTAATGTCAACTCCAATTTAATTCTTTCCGAAGTACCTCCGGTGGTAGACCGTTCGGGTAACATGTATGTAGGCTGCAATGAAGGAGCGTTACGCATCGATCTGGAACAGTTGAAAAAGACTGCTTATGCACCAAACATAGCCTTTACAAGTTTCAACATTCAGAAACGAGGAGGAATCTCAGTCAGAAACTCACTGGTAAACGATACGCTGACACTGGAACCCGATGAACGTAACATTACGGTTTCGTTTGCTGCACTCGATTTTACCAAGCCTGCTTATCTGGAATATGCTTATCGGATAAAGAATTTGAGTGATGAATGGACGTATATCGGAAAGAACCGTTCGGTAAGCCTTGTAAATCTGTCGGCAGGAGATTTTGATCTGGAAGTGAAATCGAACAACAGCGACGGAGTATGGTCGGATAATATCAAGGTATTGCATATTCATGTGAAACCTACTTTCTGGGAAACAGGTTGGGCATGGGTCTTGTACATTATCTTGTTTCTGCTGGCTTTGGCCCTGGTTTCGGGTATTGTAGTGTATATATGGGGGTTGCGTAAAAAAATCGGTTTCGAGAAACAGCTTACAAATATGAAACTCCGTTTCTTTACTGATATATCGCACGAACTCCGTACTCCGCTTACGCTTATCGAAGGTCCGATTGAAGAAGTACTTGAACAGGAAAAGCTTTCACCCGAAGGACAGGAGAACATGCAGGTGGCCAAGCGTAATACAGAACGTATGCTTCAGCTCATCAATCAGCTGCTCGACTTCCGTAAGATCCAGAACAATAAGATGAAGCTTTATATAGAGCTGGTCGACATCGCATCTTTGGCCCACAAGGCATACTCCGATTTCGTAGGCATGGCACATCAGTCGGAGATAGATTTCCGTTTTGTCGCACCTCAGGAAGAAATCAAGATTTATACAGATGTAGATAAGGTAGAGAAGGTGGTGTTCAATCTGCTTTCGAATGCTTTCAAATATACTCCCAAGGGAAAATCTATTTCGCTTATCGTCGAGATGCAGGCGGATAATGTACTGATCCGGGTAAAAGATGAGGGAAAAGGCATCGATATCGGAAAGCTGAGCAAGCTGTTCGACCGTTTTGAAACACTTGGAAGCGAACGCTCGGCGGTTTCTACAGGAATAGGACTTTCGCTGGTACACAATCTGGTAGAGATGATGCACGGCAAGATTGAAGTTGATACGGCGTTGGGACAAGGAAGTACTTTTACTGTTTCATTGCCTTTGAGGGCTGAGGCTTATCGCAATGACCAGAATGTAGAGTTTATATTGGATGACGGCAGCCGGGATGTTTCTTCCGAAGTTCAGATGCCCGAAGAACTGGAAGATCAGAAGGATATAACGATATTGGTTGTAGAAGATAATGATGAGCTGCGTCACTTCATTGTTCATATCCTTCAGAAAGAATATCGTGTACTGGAGGCTCCGAACGGACGAATCGGACTGGAAAAAGTTCTGGCAGAAATGCCCGATGTAGTGGTTAGTGATGTCATGATGCCTGAAATGGATGGTATTGAACTGCTGAATGCTGTCAAGACAAATCATAATGTCTGCCATATTCCTGTTATTATCTTGTCGGCAAAGGCTTCGCTGGACGATCGTATAAAGGGACTGGAGTATGGTGCCGACGGATATATTACGAAGCCGTTCAGTTCTGCTTATTTACGTGCACGTCTGAAATCGGTATTGTTGCAGCGCACTCACCTGAAAGACTTCCTGCTGGCAGGGCGTAGTCTGGACGAGGTGACCGTAACGGCAACTGAAGAAAAGCAGGAACACCGGCTGGAGGATCTGTCGCCTTCACTTCCGCAAATCACTCATTTTGATGAAGAGTTTATCAAGAATATCATACAGAGTGTAGAAGATAACCTGAATAATCCGGACTTTAAGATAGAGGATCTTGCCGACTCGATGGGAATGGGACGTTCGATGTTCTATCGGAAGATAAAATCGATTCTGAGTGTTTCACCGATTGACTTTGTGAAAGATATGCGTGTGAAACGTTCGGTGCAGCTACTGGAGTCGGGAGAATATACGGTATCGGAAGTTGCCTATATGTGTGGATTTTCTTCTCCCCAGTATTTCAGTCGTGTATTCAAGGCTGCAATGGGATGTACGCCTACGGAATATAAGGAAAATCATTCCACGAAATAATTACATTTCGTGGAATGGTTCTCCGTTTACAGTTACATTTTCGAAACGGATATTTTCAGCTCCTGTTACTTTGTTGATTTCCGGCTTTTCTACTCCTTCGAATGAGCAGTCTTTCAGGTAGATGTTGCGTATCTGAGATTTATCGTCAAATCCGTCAAGATGAAGCACATACTGGCTTTTCTTGCTGGTAATATTTTCCAGGTGGATATTCTCGAAGAGAGGCAGATACGGACCTTCGTCTACATGCCAGTATTTTTGCTCTATACCCAGAATAGATTGTTTACATTCGCCTACGGTGATATTCCGTACAAAGACGTTTTCTACGTTTCCACCACGCATAGGGTTGGACTTGATACGGATAATACGGTCCAGTTCGGGGCTGTCCATCTGGCAGTTCTCTACCCATACATTATGGCATCCTCCGGTTATTTCGCTTCCTATGGCTACTCCTGCATGTCCGTCCTTCATGCGACATTCACGTACGATGATGTTTTTGCAGGGAATGTTCCAGTAACGTCCGTCTTCATCGCGTCCCGATTTTATGGCTATGCAGTCGTCGCCCGTGTCAAAGTCGCAGTCTTCTATCAGCACGTTTTCGCACGATTCCGGATCGCATCCGTCATTGTTCGGACCGTGGCTTTGCATTTTCACACCTTTTATGGTTACGTTTTCCGACAGCAGTGGATGGATAAGCCAGAACGGAGAACGGTTGATGGTGAATCCTTCCAGCAGAATGTTCTTGCATTTATATAAATTGATGAACTGCGGGCGGATACCGTTCGCTTTTTCAAAGATGCGTTCTTTTACGGGGATAGAATCTTCTTTCATCTGGTATAGCAAGGTCTTTTCGTTGACCGTTTCTCCGTTTTCTGACTTAATGCCACGGATGCGCTGTTCTGCAAACCAGTTGTCTGTACTAGCCTGTCCGTCTAGCTTCCCCTTTCCGGTAATGGCAATATTGTTTTCTCCGTATGCATAAATCAGCGGAGATATGTTATGGCAGTCGATGCCTTCTATACGTGTAAGTACGGTTTCGAACAGATTGTAGTCGGTTGTAAATTTCAGAATGGTACTGTTCGACAGGTGAAGGTTGACGTTCGATTTCAGGCGGATAGGAGCCGTGAGAAACTCGCCGTCGGGAACGAGTACGGTTCCTCCTCCTTGTGAAGAGCAGGCTTCGATGGCCCGATTAATCGCATCGGTATATAGTGAATCTTTTCCGTTGTAATAATCGGTTATCACATACGTCTTGTCGGGAAAAGTTGGAGGAGAAATCTGGTTGTACACCTTTTCCATCTCCTTCCATGAACACGGTTCTGATGTCTGGCAGGATATACATGCAGCGGCTGTCAGCAGTAAACCGCTTAAAATTGAAGTTTTCAGGATATGCATAAGATACAATTTTGAGTGTTGTTCACAAAAATAGCCCGTATACCAGAAAGCCTTGTATAGTATTTATGCAATTCGTTGTACAATTTCTCTGCGAGGTATATTTATGTACGATTGACTAATGTTTGTACATCATAAATCAATTTGTGCAACTCCGTATAGTTGCCTTTCCCTAAATTTGCTTCCGAAACAAGTTCTAAATTACTTAACATTTAATATTATGAACAGAAATTTTAAAAGAATCCTCTTCAGTGCATGTCTGCTTGCTGCTTTGGGAGGAACAGCATGTTCGGATGATACACCAGAACAGCCAGCTGGTGGAGGTACAGAGAGTGGAGAAACCGAGGAACCAGGAGGTGAAGATAATCCTGATGGACCTTTGCAGATGGATCCGGTAGAGTTTGCTGCATTTCCGGGTGCAGAAGGGTATGGAAAGAATACCGTAGGCGGACGAGGAGGAAAGGTTTATCACGTGACCAGTCTGGACGACGATGCCAACAATCCGGCAGAGGGAACATTACGCTGGGTATTGAAACAGAAAGGTGCAAAGACTGTTGTGTTTGATGTCGCAGGAACCATTCATCTGAAAGCCGACTTAAAAACCAATAACGATAATCTGACTATTGCCGGACAGACTTCTCCGGGAGGTATTTGTCTTGCCGATTATGCTTTTGTCATCAATTCGAATGAAGTTATCATCCGTTTCCTTCGTTTCCGTCCCGGAGATGACAGTGGAAAAGAACCCGACGGACTGGGAGGTATGGATAAAAAGAATATTATCATAGACCATTGTTCAGTGAGCTGGAGTGTGGATGAATGTCTCTCGGTGTACGGTATGGAGAACTCTACCGTGCAGTGGTGCATCGCAGCTCAGGCACTTCGTGTATCGGTTCATGGCAAGGGTACACATTGCTACGGAGGAAACTGGGGTGGAAACAAAGCTTCCTATCACCATAACCTGATAGCACATTGCGAAAGCCGTGTTCCTCGTCTGGGCCCGCGCCCCAGCACACAGCTTAATGAGTATGTCGATATCCGGAATAATGTATTTTATAACTGGGCAGGAGAGGGCTGTTACGGAGCCGAAAATCAGAATATAAATATTGTAGACAATTATTATAAACCGGGACCGGCTACTAATTCGGGTAAGGAAACAGACCGTATCCGTTACCGTATAGCCAAGATTGGTGTTCGTACTCTCGATTATGTGACTGAAGACGATGGTTCTTACAACGACTGGTATCCTTCCTTGCATAAATGGGGAACTTTCTATGTAACGGGAAACGTGGTGGAAGGACACGATGATGTTACGGCAGACAACTGGACAAAAGGTATTTACGCACAGCAGGAAAACGGCAGTAAGGTAGATAATCTGTGGACTGAAGAAACCATGAAGGCTATCCGTAAGGAGTCGCCGGTAGTCGATCCGGTAATGACAACCGAGCATTCGGCACAGGAAGCTTATCAGGCGGTATTGAACTATGCTGGAGCCTGCAATTATCGGGATGCAATCGACGAGCTTGTCCTTTCGGATGTCAAAGAAGGAAAAGCTACGTGTACGGCTTCAGGAAATAAGCCTGGATACATCAACGAACCTGAAGATGTATTGCAGGCATTGTCCGAACTGGGTGACAATCCTTATCCGGAACTTGCGAAAGATACCTCGCGTGATGTGACCGATACAGACGGCGACGGTATGCCTGATGCTTTTGAAACGGCATACGGGCTCGATGCCAATAATCCGGATGACGGTAATGCGAATACACTCGATCCGGCTGGAAAATATACAAATCTTGAAATGTATCTGCATAGTCTGGTGCAGGATATTATAAAGAAACAACAGCAGTAATTTCTGGAAATAGTTGTTGATTAAGGCATGGCGTTATTGGTTGCTGTACGATTTATCGTCCGGCTGCTGATGGCGCCATTGCTTTGTCTTGAAAAATAGTCCGTATGTCATGCAATATTTATTCATATCGCCGGTTTGCCTAAATAGTATACATTGTTTACTTAAATAATGCACGTCTTTTCTTCAGGGGTATCTTATTTTTGCGTTATCGAAAACAGCAGGAATAAAATCTGATAGTTATGAAGCATCCGTTATTTTTATTAATCTTATTATTGTTTTTCCCAACTGGAACGATGATTGCAGCTGACGGTGGAACTGCTCTTCCGGCTTTTCCGGGAGCTGAAGGATTCGGAAGATACACTGTCGGAGGAAGAGGGGGTAAGGTATATCATGTTACCACACTCGAAGATGGAGAGCAGGAAGGAACTCTCCGATATGCTGTAAATAAGAAAGGGGCACGTACCGTGGTGTTCGATGTTTCGGGTAACATTTTTCTGAACCGTCCCCTGCAAATAGTGAACGATAGCCTGACCATTGCCGGACAGACAGCTCCGGGACGTGGAGTATGTATTGCACGTTATCCGGTAACTATCAAGGCAGACGATGTTATAATCCGTTATGTACGCTTTCGGGTTGGCAACGAAAACAAGGGAGAACCCGACGGACTTGGAGCTACCGATCATCGCAATATCATAGTAGACCATTGCTCCATCAGCTGGTCGGTAGACGAAACTTGCTCTGTATATGGAAATGAGAATACTACCGTACAATGGTGTATCATCTCAGAAAGTCTGAATAACGGAGGGCATGCCAAGGGAGCGCACGGATATGGCGGTATAGTAGGAGGAGATCATGCCTCGTTCCATCATAATCTCATGGCACATCATGTGAGTAGAGTTCCGCGTATGGGACCTCGTCCGGGAACACAGACCAGAGAGTATGTGGATATTCGTAACAATGTGTACTACAACTGGGCTGGCAATGGCTGCTATGGAGGCGAAGGAATGAAAGTCAATATCGTGAATAATTATTATAAACCCGGTCCTGCTACACCTCATAATAAGGTGCGTTATCGGATTGCTTCTGTCGGTGTGCGTTCTAAAAAATATTGTTATAACAAGAAAGGGGAGCCCAACATCTGGCATCCCATGCTGCATGTGTGGGGAAAGTTTTATGTGGACGGTAATGTAGTAGAAGGCTTTCCCGAAGTTTCAGCCGATAACTGGACGAAAGGTATATACGAACAGCTTGATACGGCAAGTGCCGACGGATACTTTTCTTCCGTCACACGCGATACGATACGGCTGAAAGCTCCATTGGAAGCAGGTATTGTTACCACACATACAGCTGCCGAAGCCTTCGAGAAAGTGCTGGCTTCAGCCGGATGTTCCAAATGGAGAGATGAAATCGATGAGCGGATTGTAAGAGAAACTCGTACCGGTACGGCGACTTATATGGGAAGCATTGATAAAAAAGGCTGCCAGTTCGCCTGGCATAATCGACTTGCCCGAGGATGTCATGCCTGAAGGAGCTTCATCACCATGGGTGGACCTTTCCGACGGAAATACCGATTTGCAGGCTCTTCTGGATACTGATGGTGACGGTATGCCCGATGTGTGGGAAAGAAAACACGGATTGGATTCCGAGAATCCGGCAGATGGATCAGCAGTAACGTTAAGTCGTGAAGGATATACCAATCTGGAAGTCTATCTGAATGAAGGTTTATAATCGGATATAAGATATGAAACAATAGATGTGAATATATATAAGGTGGGCGCTTTTTATTTGTTGGGGTGTATATGATGAATATCGTTTAATTTAATTGAAAATCAACACAGTACACAATCTCTATATAATTTGGAAGGCAAACTGATATGCTTATGAAAATGTAATGACAGAAAGGTTTAAGCACCCCGTTGATAGTGTCGGATACGACAGAAAATTTTGTACCACAGCCCGTTAAAGGATGCCTTCATAATCCTTTGCGCTTCTTGGAATTTCTTTGGAAATACAGGAGCGCGAAGGATTTTTTTTGAAAAATACGGGCAGAAGTTCTGTAAAGCATCAGCATTTTTTGGGGAAAACATGAGCATCTTTTAGAAGAAACATCAGCATGTTTTGGGATAAGGTTTCAATGTCTTTTATGGTAACTTACTTAGTCTTTCAGATAATTTAATTAAAATCTGTGCAGCATTTAAGTGAAAATTTCTTTTCTTTATAGAACAATGTTATGTGAAACCAAACTATATGCGATATGAAGAAAGTACATTTGATGAGCTGGCTGATACTGTTTTTCAGTTTGTTTCCATCTGTATTGCAGGCACAGAGTTATAATGAACTTTGGAAAGAAGTAGAAGCAGCCCAAAAGAAGGACTTGCCGAAAACGGTTATTGGTGTAGTTGATAAAATATACACTAAAGCGAAAAGTGAAAAGAACATCCCTCAGATGATGAAGGCCTATATTGTGCGTGCTGAATCACGCATCCAGCTTACTCCGGACAGTGCACAGGCAGAGTACGATGGTATCCGGAAATGGGCAGAAAGCGAAACAGATAGGGTGGGGTGTGCCGCACTGAATCATGTAATGGGTAGCCTGATACTGGATAATCAGCAGTTGGGCACGGAAGATGATGCGATACGGTATTTCCGTCTTTCGCTGAAAGACAGAGAGGTACTGGGTAAGGCTTCTGCCAAGGATTTCCGTCCGATGACAACTTCCGGCGAGCTGAGTGAAAAGTATCTGGATGATAATATGTTCGACTTGCTTTCCCGGCAGGCAATTGAACGTTTGTCTGTTTATCGTTTTAATTCCGACAGACTGAAATGTGTGTCGGAAGCATTGTCACTGTACGACGGACTGATTGCTTTCTACGGTGAAAGCAACCGTCAGGCAGCTTTACTGACTAAGGAAGCCCGTTTGTTGTACTGCTGGGAAGGGGCGGGAAGTAGCATCGTACGTGAAGCGCTGACACCGGAGCAGGTAGCGGAGAAATTGCGTAAGCTGGCAGAAGAATACAAGGATCTGCCGGTCTGTGCCGATGTATATGTAAAGCTGGCCTATGTCTATCGTATGAACAATGAACTGCTTAAGTCGGTTGAGGTGGCACGAGAAGGAATTGAAAAATATCCTAAGCACGAATGGGTGTCTCAGTTGCGTTCATACATTGATTTTGCTTCCAGTCCGTATCTTTCAATGAATATTCCTTTTGTATATCCCAACTATGAGGCGGATATGAACCTGACGTATGCCAATCTGAAAGGAGTGTCTTTCGAATTGTATCGTCTGAATATATCTCCTGCTTCTTCATTGATTCGCGGCAATCTGAAGGAAGAAACGTTGATACAGAATTACGGTACAAAAGTGGCTTCATGTTACTACGCTTTGCCTTCTACCCCCGATTACGAAAAGCGTGATACGGTATTGCATTATACATTGCCCGAAGCGGGAATTTACATGTTAAAGCAAATTCCTCAAGGGAGTGCGAAAGGTATTGATTATTCGTTGTTGTTTGTTTCTCCTTATCAGTGCATCAGTATTCCTGTGTCAGAGGGACGCAAGGAGCTTGTTGCTGTAGATAAACTGACGGGCAGACCAGTTCCGGGTGCAGAAGTGGTTACGTATCGGTCGAACGGAAATGAATACAATGTGCTTCAGGTATATAAGACCGATGGTAAAGGCAGTGTTACGGTAGATGTTCCCCGTTCGGGCAGGATTTATTACAATGTCCGTATGGCAGGAAATGATTTCACTGCTATTTCAAGTATAGGAGGAAATGCTTCGTTTGTCAGAGAAACAGTGCAGGGATGGAAGAAGAAGGTAAATCTGTTTACCGACCGTTCGTTGTATCGTCCGGGACAGAAAGTATATGTTTCCGGTATGGTTTACGAACAGAACGGTGATTCTCTTCGTGTGATAAAGGGCGAAAAAAGTTCTCTGAAACTGTATTCTTCCGAGCGTAATGTAGCCGAATATACCGTATCGACAGACGACTTTGGCGTATTGTCGGGTGAATTTGTGCTGCCACAGAACCTGCTTCCCGGTACTTATTATGTGTCGATGGATGGAGCTTCTGCCATTATCAAGGTAGAGGAATACAAGCGTCCTACTTTTGATGTGGTCTTTACTCCGTACGAAGACACATATAATATGGGCGATTCCATTGTGGTGAAAGGAGAAGCAAAGACATTTGCCGGAGCACCAGTCCGTATGGCAAAGGTAAAATATACGATATCCCGTTCGGAATATATGTGGTTCCGTATGGGAGGTATGAATAAGGTAGAGTTGGATAACGGTGAGGTGCAGACGGATGCTGATGGAAATTTTAGTGTCCGTGTGGTGCTTACTGCCCCGGAAACAACCGGAAGGGATATGCTGGAGCACCGTTATTATGTATATGAAGTACAGGCAGAGGTAACCGATGGAGCGGCTGAAACACAGACAAACACCTTGTCACTTCCGGTGGGTAAGCAGTCGTTGGGCTTGCAGATACGCGGACTGTCGGGTATGGTCATGCGTGAGAAACAGGAAAAGGTGCAGTTTATGGCATTGAACCCGAATGGAACTCCTGTACAGACAGAGGTCGCTTACCGTGTGTTTGCATTGGATAAAGCGGGCAAGAAAGCCGGATTGCAACTGGAAGGCAAGGCGGAAGCTCAACGTTCGTTTGTTCCTTCCGAATTGCTTGCATTGCCTTCGGGCAGATATCGCATTGAAATTTCTGCAACGGATGCGCAGGGACGAGTATGTACGGCAGAGCAAGATTTTACATTGTTCTCGCGTCTGGATACACGACTCCCGTATCCTGCTGTCGACTGGTTCTATCAGGATGGAACCGAGTTTAACGAATCGGCTCCGGCAACCTTGTATGTGGGAACCAGTGAAAAGAATGTGTATCTGCTGGTCGATGTGTACAGTGGAAGCAAACGGATCGATTCTCAGCGATTGACACTGAATGATGAAATCAAGAAATTCAGTTATCCGTATCGGGAGGTGTATGGCGATGGTATTACCGTAAACTTTGCTTTCATGCGGAACGGCAGCCTGTATAGCAAGCAGGCGACAATCATCCGGCCGGAACCGGAAAAGAAACTGACATTGAAGTGGGAAACTTTCAGAGATAAGTTGCAGCCGGGCAATAAGGAAGAATGGAGCATGCATATTACAGATGCGGCCGGAAATCCGGTGAAAGCTAATGTGATGGCATCCCTTTACGATGCTTCGCTCGATAAGCTGTATCAGCACGACTGGCGTTTTAATCTGTGGTTCTCTCGCCCTGTTCCATGGATTTATGCAGGTATGTTGTCGGCAAACCAGGGAATCGGCATGTTTGCAGGTTTTCCATACGTAAGGACATACACCGGACTGAATCTGCTGAATGGTGAGTATAGTTCTTTGCTGGTCTTTTCCGGAAATGTTTATATGCGAGGCATCAATCTGGCTGGCACATCAACCCGTATTCTGGCGAAACACGATGCCGGAAATGCCGTAGAGGTGAAATATCAGCCTGTCATGACTGTTGAGGAATCGGCGGTAGTCGCCTCTCCGGATATTGTATCGTCCGGCTTTAAAAAAGAAAGCGGCAGTGCTGGTGTAGAAGAAGTCTTGCAGATTGTAGAAAATGATGCAGCTGTCGAAGGAACAGATGGTAAAGAAACGATGATTCCGGTGCGTGAGAACTTTGCCGAAACAGCCTTTTTCTATCCGAATTTGCGGACTGATTCACTGGGTAGGGTAAGTATCGTCTTTACCGTACCGGATGCATTGACCGAATGGAAGTTCACAGGACTGGCGCATACACAGGATGTCGATTACGGCATGCTGACGCAGACCGTGAAGACGAGCAAGCCATTTATGGTGCAACCTAATATGCCGCGCTTCGTCCGCAAAGGTGACCGAACCGTTATTGCTGCTTCGCTGGTCAATCTGTCGATGGACAAGATTGAAGGGAATGCCGGTATCAAATTATACGATCCGGTGACAGAAGAAGTGGTTTACGATTATCAGCAACCGTTCAGTGTGGCAGAAGGAACAACGGGGGTCGTACGGTTTGACTGCCAGATTCCTGATAAATATGATATGGTGGTATGCCGGATTACGGCCGAGGCTGGAGAATATAGCGACGGCGAACAGCATTACTTGCCGGTACTGACCGACAAGCAGTGGATGACGGAAACCATTCCTGTCCAATTGAGTGGAGAAAGCATGACGGAAGTCGGAACCGAAGACTTGTTCAACAAGCAGAGCAAAACGGCTACCGAACGACGGCTGACAGTGGAGCTGACTGCAAATCCCGACTGGTATGCTGTTCAGGCGTTGCCTGTTATTGGCAATCCGGCAGAAGAAGATGCATTGTCGTGGGCAACTGCCTATTATGCCAATTCACTTGCTGAGGCTATTGTGAAGGCAAATCCCCGCATCAAACAGGTGTTTGATACCTGGATTGCTCAGGGAGGAAGTAAAGAAACGCTTTTGAGTAATCTCGAACGCAATCAGGATTTGAAGAATCTGTTGCTGGAAGAAACTCCATGGCTTTCCGAAGCAATTGAGGAAGGCGAACAGAAACGGCGTATAGCTTGTTGTTCGATCTGAATTCGATGGACAACCGCCTGCGTACTTCGGTAGAACGTTTGCAAGAACTGCAACTTTCCGATGGCTCATGGAGCTGGTATAAGGGTATGACAGGTAGCCGGTATATTACAACGCAGATTGTGGAGATGCTGGCACGTTTACAGCACATGAACGTGACGCTCGACGGAAAGGTCGCTCCGATGTATACACAGGCTTTGCGCTATTTGCAGAACGCAGTGAAAGAAGATTATGAAATGATGAAGAAGGCGGAAAAGGAAGGTGCGAAAAACCTTGTTCCCAACGGCAGGTGGTACACTATCTGTATGTTTGTGCCCTCGACGGGCAGGCTGCTTCGTTGGCAGATAAACAGATAAACGCCTATATGACGGATAAGCTGGAAAACCGTTCGGCTGAGTATTCTATCGGTGAGAAGGCGATGATTGCTCTCATTATGCAGGCTGATGGCAGAAAGCGTCAGGCTCAGGAACTGGTTCAGTCTGTTAAGGAGTATACGGTAAGCACGCCGCAACTGGAAGTCTATTTCGATACACCGAAAGCACCTTATTCATGGAGCAATTACAGAATCCCTGCACAGGTGGCTGCTATGGAGGCTATCCGGCAGATTGCTCCCGATGCGGATATGCTGGCCGGTATGAAGCTTTGGCTGCTCAAACAGAAGCAGGTTCAGGTATGGGAAAGCGGTATTGCAACAGCAGATGCGGTGTATGCTTTCTTGAATGGCTCCGGTAAGCAGTTACAGGTGAATGGAAAGATGAAGGCAGTAGCCGGTAATATCGAGGTACGTACTCCGGACGATGCTTTAGGATATACCCGAAAGACGCTGACCGGAACGGATACTCGTGTGGAACGTGTTGTCGTTTCGAAGTCGGGAACCGGTATAGGCTGGGGAGCTGTATATGCGCAGTATCTGGAGGATATGGATAAGGTACTTCCGGCAAAAGGTAACGGCGTTTCAATAGTACGTGAGTATTGGCTCGACGGTAAGCAGGTTTCGCGGAAGACTGCCTTGCATGCTGGAGATAAACTGACTGTACGACTGACGGTAAAGGCCGATCGCGACATGGACTTTATCCGAATAAAGGATGAGCGTGCGGCATGTATGGAACCGGAAAACCAGTTGTCCGGCTATCATTGGAACAACGGTCTGGGATATTATCAGGTGAACCGGGATGCTTCGACCGAACTCTTTATCGACCGGATGCCGAAGGGTACATATACGCTGGAGTATGAAGTTTATTTAGACCGTGCGGGAAATTATCAGGCTGGTGTGGCAACCATCCAGTCGGTTTATGCTCCCGAGTTCAGCGGACACACAGGAGGACAATCTCTGACAGTAGAATAATTCATTAGAAAACAGTACAGGCTGATGTATTTTCCATACTGGAAAAATCTGCATCAGCCTGTATTTCTTTTTACCGCTGTATCGGCAAATTTATATTAATTCACCACCAACCTTTGTTCGTCTTTGATTTTCTCTTTATCTTTGTTCACTCTAAACAAGTAACACACTGAAAGATGAAACGCATTTTATTTCTATTCAATATATTGTTTGCCGTAGTTTTGGTTGCTCAGGCACAGCCGAAAATAACATTCGACAAGAATGTGCAGGAGTTGGGATATGTGCTTTGGCGCAATCCGGTGACCATTACTTATAATTTCACGAATACGGGTGACAAACCGCTGGTTATTTCGAAAGTAACTTCTTCCTGCGGCTGTACGGAGGTCGACTGGACTAAGTCTCCGATACCTGCCGGTGGAAAAGGTACGGTAACAGCCGTTTTCGACGCAGAGGCTATCGGACATTTCTATAAAGAAGTCGGTATTTACTGCAACGCTTCTTATCGTCCTATTTATCTGGAATTTAATGGTGAAGTAACAGCCGACGCCAGAAATTATTCGTTTACCCATCCTTTCGGGTTTGGTGCAATCCGTCTGGACAAAGATGAAATAGAATTTAAAGATGTCAATAAAGGCGACCATCCTGAATTTAGTATTCTGGTTGCCAATACATCCAATAAAGCTTATTCTCCGGTGCTGATGCATCTGCCTCCTTATCTGAGTGCAAAGGCAGTTCCGAAGATGCTGGGAAGAGGTAAGAACGGTAAGATTATCGTTACGCTCGATACGGAAAAACTTCCAAAGTTCGGTATTACCCGTACATCGGTGTATCTGTCACGCTATCCGGGCGATAAAGTGGGAAGCGACAACGAAATACCTGTATCGACAGTCTTGTTGCCGGATTTCTCCGGACTGACCGAACAGCAGAAGAACAATCCTCCGCAGATTTCGCTTTCTACTACACAGTTGGAGTTCCCTCCGCTGAAACCGAAACAGAAAAAATCACAGAATGTCATCATTACCAATACGGGAAAGACCGATTTGGTTATTCAGGATATGCAGGTGTTCAACATCGCTCTAGCCGTCAATTTGAAGAAAACGGTATTGAAGCCGGGTGAATCTGCCAAGCTGAAGATTACCGTACTTGGTGAGAATCTTTCGCGTGTGAAAGGTACTCCCCGTGTACTGATGATTACCAACGACCCGAATAAACCGTCGGTTACCATTCGGGTAAAGGCAAAAATCGTACAGCCTTAAGATCTCTCGTAAGGCTATTATTATCAACTTAAAATACTAAGACTATGGAACACCCTGAGAACAGTGAGGAGTACAAGGGATTGACTGTTAACAAGGGTATCGAACAACCCTCCAGTATAAATCCTTATTTGAACCTGAGAAAGAAACCCAAGCGCCGTCAGTTTACCGTAGGCGAGTACGTGGAAGGTATCGTAAAAGGCGATGTAACCGTACTTAGTCAGGCTGTCACGCTGGTAGAGAGTGTGAAACCCGAGCATCAGGCAGTCGCACAGGAGGTTATCGAAAAATGTCTGCCGTATTCAGGCAATTCTATCCGTGTGGGTATCAGTGGTGTTCCCGGAGCGGGGAAGAGTACGTCGATTGATGTATTCGGCCTGCATGTACTGGAACGTGGAGGTAAGCTGGCTGTACTGGCTATCGACCCGAGCAGTGAGCGTTCGAAAGGAAGTATTTTGGGAGATAAAACCCGTATGGAAAAACTTTCCGTTCATCCAGATTCCTTTATCCGCCCCAGCCCTTCTGCCGGTTCGCTGGGTGGTGTAGCCCGTAAAACCCGTGAAACGATTATCTTGTGCGAAGCAGCAGGTTTCGATAAAATTTTTGTCGAAACAGTGGGAGTAGGACAGAGCGAAACAGCCGTTCATTCGATGGTGGATTTCTTCCTGCTGATACAGCTTGCCGGAACAGGAGATGAACTGCAAGGTATCAAGCGTGGTATAATGGAGATGGCAGACGGTATCATCATCAACAAGGCTGATGGTAATAACATCGAGAAGGCAAAGCTGGCTGCTGCTCATTTCCGCAATGCACTGCATCTGTTTCCGGCTCCTGAATCGGGATGGACACCACAGGTGCTGACATATTCAGGTTTTTATGGTATCGGAATCAAGGAGATCTGGGACATGGTGTACAGTTATATCGACTTTGTGAAGAAGAACGGATACTTTGATTACCGCCGCAACGAACAGGCTAAATACTGGATGTACGAAACGATAAACGAACATTTGCGTGATAGTTTCTACAACAATCCGGCTATCGCTTCGATGCTTACAGCTCAGGAACAGGAGGTATTGCAGGGAAAGGCTACTTCGTTCTCGGCTGCGAAAAAGTTGCTCGATACATATTTCGGTAATCTTTGATTGCTGGGCTTGCGACGGAGTACATAATTTCTCTGAAAATTTTTGTACGAACTTGCTGAACTTTCGTACAGAAAATAAAAAAACATCGAGATATTTTGGGCAGAAATTGCTGATATTATAGAAACTCTTTCTGAAGGTCTTTTTTAAAAGCCTTTGGGAAGAGTCTTTTTATTGTTATCAGTGTATGATAAATTTCATCAATAGGTTGATTCTCAGTCGTATTTAAGGCTTTAAAAACTCTGTTGTATCAATGAATAAACCAACTGCTATATTACAAGCGACTATGAGCTTTCGAAAATGTTTTGTCGGACAGCAATGTTTTATTATGCGTTGATCACAGCAAAATCTTCATGGATACTTGGGTTTTATTACAATTGACTTGGTAGGAAATTTACTTTTTTCAGAAAAAAACTACAGAATATTTGGTTTATAAAATAGACTACTTTATATTTGTAATGTGATAGAAAATAGGAATAAACGCGCGGATTTCTATTTTTTTGCAGTGGTGGTTTATAAAATAAACTGTTTTATCTTTTAAAAATGTAAGGAGTATGGAAGAAAAGAAGATGTTTACAGAAAAAGAAAGTCTGGAACTGATTTCCCAGATGATTCAAATGACGAAAGAAAATTTGGAACGGGGTAGTGGCAATGTTTTTCTGATTTATGGATATGCTGCAGTAGCGCTTTCTGTAGTTGTATATGCAGCCGTGTATATCACAGGCAGACCGTTGTGGAACGCCTTGTGGTTTTTGATGTTTATTCCTGCCATTGTTATGAAAGTACTTCAGGTTCGTAAGAAACCTTCTGTGGTAACACATATGGATAAGATGCTTGCTCATACCTGGTGCATCGTAGGATCGTTGTTCGGACTGACTGTTGTGGCTATGCTACTGATAGGTATGGTGATTGGTTCGTGCAATTTTGGCTTGATGCTTCCGCTGTGTTTGCTATATGCGGGTATAGGAACTTCGATTACCGGTCTGATTGTTCGGGTTCCAGCCCTGGTGTATTCACCTCTTGTTGCCTTTTTGGTTGCTGTCTATATGCTGATGGTACTGACAAATGGCGGTAGAGTGGCTCCGGAATGGAATCTATATTTCGGTTTTCCTTTCTTGCTTATGATGGTGATACCAGGACATTTGTTGAATAAAAAAGCCGCTGCTTATGCTTGCTGAACTAGATCCGTTGATACACTCGCAACTGCGTCTGGCGATTATGTCTATCCTATTATCGGTAGATGAGGCCGACTTTGTGTACTTGAAAGAGAAGACTGAATCTACTGCCGGTAATCTCAGTGTGCAACTGGATAAACTGAGCAAGGCGGGGATACATTCAGGTAGAGAAAGAGTTTGTCGGAAAAAAGACTCGTACATCGTGCCGGATTACAGAAACAGGCAGAAAAGCGATGGAAGAATATATAAAGGCACTGAAGACTTATCTGGATTTGTAGGATAAGAGAAACACGTTCGGAAAGAAGAAAAGGTAGAGGCCGGAATTCCAATTCAAGAAAGAAGAGCTATTGGTTTAGATGAGTGTCCGATAAACATATATGAATATGAGCTTATCAGCATTGTTCCTGTAGATAACCTGCATAGCTGAATTCTGTAGGATAATTGCTTGTTCATCAATACTCTATCTTTGGATTGAAGATTCTTGTCAGACTGCAATAATTGATTTGTACGCTAACCATCCTAATCTGTAATAAAAAAAGGTTCTATCACCCATAGCGGGAAAATGATAGAACCTTTTTGTATTTTATTCTTGTAATTTACAATCAGAAGCCAGCCAGGCTTACAATCTTGTCGACTGCTGCACTAAGTCCGTCAGGATTCTTACCGCCGGCAGTTGCAAAGTGAGGCTGACCACCACCACCACCTTGGATCAGTTTGGCAGCTTCGCGAACCAGTTGTCCGGCATTCAGTCCGGCCTTCACCTGATCGTCGCTCATGGTAACAGTAAGCAACGGCTTGTTTTCGAATACGCTACCAATTACTACGAACAAGTTTTCAGGGAACTGTCCTTTCAACTGGAAGGCAATATTCTTGACTGCGTCAGCTGGCATCGGAAGAACAGCCTGAATAACTTTCACACCGTTGATTTCTTTTGCACCTTCAATCAGCTTGTTCTTTACAGCAGCTTCTTTTTCCTTCATGAATTCTTCCATCTGTTTCTTCAGACTGGCATTTTCTTCGATGTATTTCGAGATAGCGGCTTTCAGGTCGGGAGCGTTGTTGAACAAAGCTTTCAGATCGTTGATAGCATCTTGTACAGTATCGAACATTTCTTCAACCTTCGCACCTGTAACAGCTTCGATACGGCGTATACCGGCAGCAACAGAGCTTTCTGAGATAATCTTCACCATTCCGATCTTTCCAGTTGCCGATACGTGAGTACCACCACAGAATTCGATAGATGAACCGAACTGTACGACACGTACTTCATCGCCGTACTTTTCGCCGAACAAAGCGATTGCACCCAGTTCTTTTGCCTTTTCGATAGGCAGGTTACGGTATTCAGTCAAAGGAACGTTTTCGCGGATTTTAGCATTAACCAGATGTTCTACTTCGCGAATCTGTTCCGGAGTTACTTTCTGGAAGTGAGAGAAGTCGAAACGCAAAGAGTCAGGAGTAACAAGAGAACCCTTCTGTTCTACGTGAGTACCCAGTACCTGACGCAATGCTTCGTCCAGCAAGTGTGTACAAGAGTGGTTGGCTGCACAAGCTGCACGTTTGTCTGTATCTACACATGCCATCATCGGAGCTTCCAGATGTTCCGGAAGTTTCTTTGCTATATGGATAGGAAGATTGTTTTCCTTCTTGGTATCGATGATATCGATAGTTTCGAATTCGCTTACCAATACACCGGTATCACCTATCTGACCACCACTTTCTGCATAGAACGGAGTATCGCTCAATACAATCTGGTAAAGTGTCTGATTCTTCTGTTTAATCTGACGGTAACGCAGGATGCTTGTTTCGTATTCAGTATAGTCGTAACCTACGAAAGTTGTTTCTCCTTCTTTCAGTGTAACCCAGTCGCCTGTTTCTACGGCAGCAGCATTACGTGCGCGTTCTTTCTGTTTCTGCATTTCGGCTTCAAAGCCTTTTACGTCGGCAGTCAGACCATTTTCACGCAAGATAAGTTCAGTCAGGTCGAATGGGAACCCGAATGTATCATACAGTGTAAATGCGTCTACACCGCTGATTTCAGTCTTACCGGCAGCTTTAGTTTCAGCCATTGTCTTGTCGAGCAGACGGATACCTGTTTCCAGTGTACGGAGGAATGATTCTTCTTCTTCCTTCATAACTTTCTCAATCAATGCCTGCTGTGCTTTCAGTTCAGGATAAGCACCACCCATATTTTCAATCAGTACAGGAAGCAGCTTATACATGAATGCTTGTTTCTGTCCGAGGAAAGTGTAAGCGTAGCGAACGGCACGGCGCAGGATTCGGCGGATTACGTAACCAGCCTTTGCATTAGACGGCAACTGTCCGTCGGTGATAGAGAAGGCGATGGTACGGATATGGTCGGCTACTACGCGCATAGTTACGTCTACCTTTTCATCGTCGCCATACTTCTTGCCAGACAAATCGCCGATTGCCTTGATGATAGGCTGGAAAACGTCAGTATCGTAGTTGGATGTCTTGCCTTGCAAAGTACGTACCAGACGTTCGAATCCCATACCGGTATCGATAACTTTTGCTGGAAGCGGTTCCAGGGTTCCGTCAGCCTTACGGTTGTACTGCATGAACACCAGGTTCCAGATTTCGATAACCTGCGGATGATCTTTGTTAACCAATTCACGTCCCGGAACGGCAGCCTTTTCTTCAGCCGAACGCGAGTCGATATGAATTTCTGAACAAGGACCGCAAGGACCTGTATCACCCATTTCCCAGAAATTATCGTGTTTGTTACCGTTGATGATGTGATCTTCTGGGAAGAATTGTCCCCAGTAGCCTGCTGCTTCGTCATCGCGGGAAATACCTTCGCTCGGGCTTCCTTCGAATACGGTTACATACAGATCTTTCGGATCAAGTTTCAGTACGCTTACCAGGTATTCGTATGCCCAGCTGATAGCCTCTTTCTTGAAGTAGTCGCCGAAAGACCAGTTACCCAGCATTTCGAACATGGTATGATGGTATGTATCGTGACCTACTTCTTCCAGGTCGTTATGTTTTCCACTCACACGCAAGCACTTCTGTGAGTCGGTTACACGTTTGTATTTCGCAGGATGGTTACCCAGAATAATATCTTTAAACTGGTTCATACCTGCATTGGTGAACATCAATGTCGGGTCGTCTTTGATGACCATCGGTGCTGAAGGCACAATCTGATGTCCTTTCGACTCAAAGAATTTTACAAATGAGTCGCGAATTTCGTTTGCTGTCAACATAATGCTTATAATGTCTTGTAGTTAATATTCTCAAAATTGATTTGCAAAGATAATCGGTTTTATTATTTTTGTCCGTATGTTTGATGCAAAAACTTGACATGTTGCATCTTAAAATTTTTCAAAATTAGATTTGAATGCGTAAAGTCTATTATATTTATAATCCGAAAACGCGTACATACGACCGTATTTATCCCACTATGCGCCAGCGGGCGATGAGCTATTTGCGGCGTCTGTTTGTGGGTATGGGACTGGGTGCAGGATGTTTTATCATCCTGTTGCTGATTTTCGGTTCTCCTTCGGAAAAGGACCTGCGTGTGGAAAATTCGCGCTTACTTTCACAATATCATATTTTATCTACCCGTCTGGACGAGGCTCTTGGTGTGATGCAGCAGCTTCAGCAGCGTGATGATAATCTGTACCGGGTGATTATGCAGGCAGATCCCGTGGCGGATGCCTTGCGTTCGGCCAGTTACGGTAAAACGAACCGTTACGAGGATTTGATGGATATGGCAAATGCCAAGCTGGTAGTGAATACTACTCAGAAGATGGACTTGCTTTCACGTCAGATTTATATGCAGTCGAAATCGTTTGACGAGGTGGTAGAGTTGTGTAAGAAACAGGATGATATGCTGGCATGTATTCCTGCTATCCAGCCGGTGGCCAACAAGGATTTGAAGCAGACGGCTTCGGGATATGGAAATCGTATCGACCCTATTTATAAGACTGTTAAGTTTCATGCGGGCATGGACTTTTCGGCAAACGTGGGTACACCGGTGTATGCCACTGGAAACGGTACGGTACAGAAAGCAGGCTGGGAAGGATTGTATGGCAACTGTATTGTCATTAATCATGGTTTCGGTTATGTCACCCGATATGCTCACTTGAGTAAAATTGATGTGAAGGTAGGGCAGAAAGTAGTGCGTGGAGAAACTATTGGCAAGGTAGGAAGTACGGGAAAGAGTACCGGACCGCATTTACACTACGAAGTGCATCTGAAAGGGCAGATTATGAATCCGGTGAACTATTACTTCATGGATTTGGATGCGGATGATTACGACAAGATGATTCAGATTGCTGCCAATCACGGTAAGGTATTCGATTAATATTACAGACTAAACAGAAAGGACATGGCTTTGAAGAGCGATAAAAATTTGAAATTATATTATTCTATTCGTGAAGTGGCGGAAATGTTTGATGTAAACGAGTCGCTTTTGCGCTATTGGGAGAAGGAGTTTCCTATAATTGCTCCCAAGAAGGCGGGAGGAAATATCCGGCAGTATACGAAAGAGGATATTGAAAATATTCGCCTGGTATATCATCTTGTAAAAGAAAAGAAAATGACTCTTGCCGGAGCCAGACAGCGTTTGAAGCAGAATAAAGAAAGCATTCGTGATACGGCCGAAATCATCGACCGCTTGCGGCGTATCAAAGAAGATTTGCTCAGTATGCGTAAGGAGCTGGATTATCTCACCTGATGCTTGCAGGTGTGAATTGTTTGGCTGGTGACTTAATTCTAGGTCTTTTTAAGCGATCATCAGACTTTTTCCGGACGTCGTATATGCGAGGAAACAACGAAAAACAACAATAAAAATGGCATATGAAGTGATTATGGTTTATCATCTTCATATGCCATTGTATTTTTTAGGGATATTTGCTGAATATCTTTATTTCGTCTTAATGGTTGTAATCTGTTATTGTCATCATCAGAAAGATACGTCTTTTTAGTCGGCAATTGTATCTTCAAAGTTTTCGATACGGGTTACTTTCTTGATGTGATCTATCTTTTTGAGGTTTGTACAGATGGTATTCACATCATCTACATCGTGTACGTAAAGCTGAATGCGACCTTCGAAAATACCATCGTTCGATTCAATATTCAATTTATGAATATTTACATTCAACTGTTGAGATATAACTTGTGTAACTTGATTGAGGACTCCTATGCCGTCTATACCTTTAATGTATACATTGACCGGGAAGTTTAATGCTTTGCCTGTTTCCCATTCTACAGCAAGCAGTCGGTTACCGAAACTGGTCTTCAGCTGGGCTGCAATCGGGCACTGGCGTTTATGAATGACAATACGGTTGTTATCGTCAATGTAACCAAGTACATCATCCCCCGGAATCGGTTTACAGCAATCAGCCAGAATGTAATTCTTCTGAATGGCATCAGGAGTCAGCTTGATGATTTTCTTTTTGTCTATATTCAGTGCAGGCTGTTCAGCTTGTTTCTCTTCCTGCTTGTTTTTACTGGTTCCTCCGAATGCAAAGCTGATATATTTCTTCCAGTTGGTAGGCGATGGCTTTTCCTTCAGTTCGTTTTTGTCTGCTTCACCTAATGAGAATATTCCCTGACCGATATTTAAGGTCAGTTCATCGTAATTCTTTACGTGATGCAGGTTGCAGAGCTTCTTGATATTCTCATCATTTGACGGCAGGTTTTCCTGATGGAAGAAATCGGTAAGCATATCTTCACCTTTCTGCTGCATCTCTTTCTTTTCACGCTTCAGAATAGCTTGTATCTTAGCTTTGGCTTTTGCTGTGGTGGCAAAGTTTATCCACGAAGGCTGTACCTTTTGTGATTTGGAAGTAAGTATTTCTACCTGATCACCACTTTGTAGCTTGTGGCTTAGTGGAACCAGTTTATGGTTTACCTTAGCTCCGATACAGTGACTGCCCAGGAATGTATGGATAGAGAAAGCAAAATCGAGTGCCGTACAGTTTTGCGGCATAGTCTTGATTTCTCCTTTGGGGGTGAAGACAAAAATTTCGGATGCAAACAGGTTCAGTTTGATGGTATCGAGGAAATCGAGCGCATCAGGCTGTGGATCGTCCAGAATTTCCTTAATGGTCTTCAGCCACTTGCTCAGTTCGCCTTCATCTTCACTGCCTCCACCTTCCTTGTATTTCCAGTGAGCTGCAAATCCTTGCTCGGCAACGTCATTCATGCGTTCACTTCTGATTTGCACTTCAATCCATTGCCCTTTGTTACTCATCAGTGTCACGTGCAGTGCCTGATAGCCATTAGCTTTCGGATGGCTTACCCAGTCGCGCAGACGGTCGGGGTGGGGCTTGTATATTTTCGAGATAGCTACATAGATATCGAAGCAGTCGTTCAGTTCCTCTTCTTCGTTTCTTGGAGTAAAGATGATGCGCACAGCAAGGATATCGTAGATTTCTTCGAACGTGATATGCTTGGTCTGCATCTTGTTCCAGATGGAATAAGGAGATTTTACACGTGCCAGAATGCGATAAGGTATTTTCATCTTATCCAGTTGTGCACGTATAGGAGCTGTAAACTCGGTAAAGACGCTTTCGCGCTCTGCCTGAGTAGCTTGCAGCTTGTCTTGTATCTCTTTGTAAGTTTCCGGATGTTCGTATTTGAAACTCAGGTCTTCCAGTTCTGTTTTTATGCGGTTCAGACCTAGTCTGTTGGCAAGAGGAGCATAGATGTAAAGGGTTTCTCCCGCAATCTTATATTGTTTGCTGGGAAGCATGGACCGAGGGTACGCATGTTGTGCAGACGGTCGGCTATTTTTATCAGAATGACTCGGATGTCGTCATTCATTGTAAGCAGGAGCTTTTTGAAATTTTCAGCCTGAGCCGAAGCGCGGTCGCCGAAAATGCCTCCGGATATTTTTGTCAGTCCGTCTACAATCTGTGCAATTTTAGGTCCGAACAGATTTTCTATATCTTCCACCGTATAGTCGGTATCCTCTACTACATCATGCAGCAAAGCCGAACAGATGGAGGTAGACCCCAGTCCGATTTCTACACACGCAATGCGTGCTACCGCAATAGGGTGCAGTATATAAGGTTCGCCCGAACGGCGTCGTACACCTTTATGTGCTTGCTTGGCAAAATTAAATGCTTTGGTGATTATTTCTACTTTTTTGCGGTGCTTGCTTTCCAGGTATCGATCTAAAAGTTCTTGAAAGGCATCATTTATTTGCTTTTCATCTGCTTGCTCTTGTGTAAGTTTTTCATCCGTCATTGTATTACTCCCTTAATCTATATTGCAAAAATAAAGAAAATAAAGAATTTAACAAGTAGAATGAAGTTTTTTCTTACAAAGCTATGGAAAAGGAAGATAGAAAAATGAAAAACCATCCTGACAAATCTTGGGATTGTCGGGATGGTTTTTATGATATTTCGGTGTAAAAATATGATACTTATCGGATGCGGAGTGATCTTCCGGCACGTATGTTACTGCCTTCGATTCCGTTCAATCTGCGTAACTGCGATACGCTTACTCCATATTTGGCTGCAATGCCTCCCAAGGTTTCTCCGTTTCTGATTCTGTGATAAACGGCTTTTCCTGATTTGGCAGACGATTTAACATCGGCTACTTCTACTTTGCTGCGTCGTGTCTGATAGCCTCCGGTTTATAGTTATAGATGCTGTCTTCGTTTTCGAGGAAACAGCTCATCATCTTGTTGGACAGGCGAAGCGCATAAGGCTTCTCATTTCCAGGAATGATGTCTTTTTTAAACTCCGGATTCAAGGCACGAAGTTCATCGATGTTTGAGTTGCATACGGCGGCTATCTGCTGGAGGTTGAGCGGACGAGATATGTGTATAGTATCTGTTCCTTCCGGCATTCTCATTTCCAGCGGGCTGATGTTATGCTCACAGTAATAGGTCATGATATAGTTTGCAGCGATAAATGCCGGCACATATCCACGAGTTTCCTGAGGCAGATAATTGTATAGCTTCCAGAAGTCCTTTTCTCCTCCCGAACGTCGGATAGCTTTGTTTATTGTGCCCGGACCGCAATTGTAAGCCGCAAGTACCAGATTCCAGTCGTGATAGATATCGTATAAGTCTTTCAGATAACGTGCTGCGGCACGAGTAGATTTGATCGGGTCACGACGTTCGTCTATCAGACTGGTTACTTGCAGTCCGTAAATTTTACCTGTAGCCAGCATGAACTGCCATAAGCCTACGGCTCCCTGACGGGAAGTTGCCATCGGGTTTAAGGCCGATTCGATTACAGGAAGATATTTTAACTCCAGCGGCAGGTCGTGCAAGTCGAGTGCCTCTTCGAAGATGGGCATGTAGAAATTATTAGCACTCAGCATGAATGCAATCTTCTGTCGCAAGCGGGTAGCATACATGTCGATAAATTTGCGCACCACTTCGTTATACGGCATTTCGATGATGGCCGGAATACGTTGCAGACGATCCATGTAGATAGAGTCGCTTACTTCCGGATTGGTAGAAGTCGCAGTACAGTTTTCTCCCAGATTGATATAATTTTTCGAAATCCAGTCCAGATATAAACTGTCTGTTTCAGAAAGCATACCTTCGGGCAAATCGGCAGCTGCCTCCACACCTGAACTGGAGCGGACGACAATACTCTTTTCCGTTTGTTGGGCAAAGAGGGGCGAAAAGCTAAGGAAGGCGAGTATGCCAATACATAGTTTTTTCATAATTTAAAATCTAATACTGCATTGCAAGCCTATTCCTTGAGGAAGCTTGCGGTATGCATCGTTAAATATTGCAGGTTCCAGTGTCATTCCCAGATCGTTCGATATATCGAAGTTCGATAGCTCAGCGTCGACATATGCGTCGATTACCGACAACAGATAAACCCCGATGAAAGCAATTATACTTAAATCTCGCTGACGACGGAAGACATCTTTTCGTTTACGGAACAACTCTTGATAATAATCGAGTCTGTTTTGTACATCTTCTTTGGTATATCCGGCTGGCAGGAAATCCATATAACTGTCGTTATTCGGATTGTCACTCATGATGTCCTGATATGCCTGTGTATAATCCTTATACATCTTGCTGTTCCAGGTCAATGCATAAGTACATCCCACGAAACCTCCATAAACGATAGGCAGTTTCCAATACTTCCGGTTGTATATCTGACCTGCTCCGGGTATGGCAAGCGACAGCCAGATAGAATTATTGGGAGTGGGAAGCCATTTCTTTTTCTCCTTTATGGTTACAGGTTTCCGGCTTTGCAAAGAGTCACTCTGACGCATAAGTCTGGCCGTATCTACCGGAGCTTCCAGTTCCTCGATGCGCTTTTGACGTATATTCAGCGTATCGAGTAAAGCAAGGCTGTCGGCCACGTTTTGCGCGCGTATCGAATCGGCATTCAGTAAGCCTTTCCGGTGCTTGAGTGCACGTTGTGCATATCCTTCCGTACTTCCTCCCCATGCGAAACAGAGCATCAGTACGATATACAATACATATGTAAACGATCGTTCTCTCAAAACTTGTCCTTTTTATTCTTTTGGTTTCAATGAGTCCAGTATCTCCATGATTCTTTCCAGATCAGCTTCGTTGCTGAACGGGATACTGATTTTACCTTTTCCTTTGTTGCTGCACGAAAGCTGCACCTTTGTACCGAAGAAGGTACACAGATGATTTTGCAACATCGTATATTCTTCAGACAGTTTGGCGCCTTTGGGAGCAATCTTCTTGCCTCCCGACTCTACGCTTTCGCCGGCTGAAAGGGCTTTTACTATTTCTTCTACCTTGCGGACTGAATACCCTTGGGTGATTATTTCGTTGAAAATACGTATCTGTGTCTTCGGGTCATCCAGCGCAAGCAAGGCACGTGCGTGCCCCATATCTATTTCTTTATTTTTCAGTGCAACCTGTATCGGAGCAGGAAGTTTAAGCAGTCGCAGGTAATTGGCGATGGTAGTACGCTTCTTGCCTACACGTTCGCTCAGACGTTCCTGAGTCAGTTCATATTGTTCGATCAGATGCTGGTAGGCGAGAGCTATTTCCAGCGAGTTCAAGTCCTCGCGCTGGATATTCTCTATCAGAGCCATTTCCATTACATTCTCATCGTCGGCAGTACGGATGTAAGCAGGAATAGTCTTCAGCCCTGCCTGTATAGAAGCACGGTAACGTCGTTCTCCTGCTATGATCTGATATGAATCCTCATTCAGCTTGCGTAAAGTGATAGGTTGTATGATGCCGATTTCAGCTATTGAGTCGGCAAGCTCTTGCAGGGCAATCGGATCGAACTCGCGGCGTGGCTGGTTCGGGTTTACCGAGATTTTACTCAGTTCCACTTCGTTGATGGAAGAAGAGCCCGAAGTCTTAACCTCGTCGTTTGTAGAAATCAGCGCGTCGAGTCCTCTGCCCAGTGCAAATTTTTTCTGTACGGCCATATTTGTTTATTCTTTCAGCTTTCTATGCTTCTTAATTTTTGTTTATAATTTCGTTTGCCAAAGCCAGGTGGTTTTTTGCTCCTGTAGAATCCGCATCGTACAAGATGGCAGGTATTCCGTGGCTGGGAGCCTCACTCAGTTTGACGTTTCGCTGGATAATGGTTTTGAATACCAGTTCCTGGAAATGACGTTTCACTTCGTCGTATATCTGGTTTGCCAGACGCAGACGTGAGTCGAACATTGTAAGCAGGAAACCCTCTATTTCCAGCGAAGGGTTCAGTTTTGTCTTGATTATCTTGATGGTGTTCAGCAGCTTGCTGATACCTTCCAGTGCAAAATATTCGCATTGTACCGGAATGATGACCGAATCGGCAGCTGTCAGTGCGTTGATGGTAATCAGCCCCAGCGACGGTGAACAGTCTATCAGAATATAATCGTATTCACTTTTCATCGGCTCTAATGCCTTTTTCATAATCTTCTCACGGTTTTCCAGGTTCAGCATTTCGATTTCTGCTCCCACGAGGTCGATGTGAGAAGGAATAATATCCAATCCGTCAATATCGGTCGTGTAAATAGCTTCCCGTATATCGGTCTGATTGATAAGACATTCATAAATAGAACAATCTATTTCTTTTAAATCTACTCCCAGACCGGATGAAGCATTCGCCTGCGGATCGGCATCGACTACCAGCACTTTCTTCTCGAGAGTTGCTAATGATGCAGCCAGATTAATGGTTGTAGTAGTCTTACCTACGCCACCTTTTTGGTTGGCTAAAGCAATAATTTTTCCCATATTAATCAGTTTATCTGATTGCGAAGTAACAAATAATCGTCGAAACTATGTATCAGCAAATGTCTACATTTCTTGAAAATGTTGATAACTTACGGCTTTTGTTAATAACTTCGGCGAGGCAAAGATAACGATTTATCTGTAATTATTCGTCGTGGTTTGGGAAGATTAATATTTGTTGTAACTTTACCGGCGATTATTAATGGAGATATATATGACAAACGAAAGACCTCTTTTATTGCTGTCGAATGATGATGGCGTGAATGCCAAAGGAATACAAGAACTTATCGCTGCGTTACGCACTGTTGCCGACCTCATTGTTGTTGCGCCCGACGGGCCGCGTTCGGGTTCATCGGGAGCCATTACTTCCGAGCATCCGCTTCGCTGTACAAAGATGCGTCAGGAGCCGGGACTCATTGTATATAAGTGTTCGGGAAGTCCTGTCGACTGTGTCAAACTTGCTTTGCACGCTTTGGTTCCCCGTAAGCCCGATATGGTGATAGGAGGTATTAATCATGGCGACAACTCGTCGGTCAATGTACACTACTCTGGTACGATGGGAGTGGTGATAGAAGGATGTCTGAAAGGAATCCCCTCGGTAGGATTTTCGCTTTGTAATCATAGTGCGGATGCTGATTTTTCTGCAACGCTGCCTTATGTGCGCCGCATTGTAGAAGAAGTGCTTGCAAAGGGACTTCCTGTAGGTAAGTGTCTGAATGTGAATTTCCCTGATACAAACGAACTGAAAGGTGTGCGTATCTGCCGTCAGACTGATGGGGTATGGACCAATGAATTTGTTAAGGCAGATCATCCACGTGGCGGATATTATTACTGGCTGACAGGTGAGTATCAGAATAACGAGCCTGATGCTGAAGATACCGATCACTGGGCGTTGGAACACGGTTACGTGGCTATTACTCCTACGCAAATTGATGTGACGGCATATTCGCTGATGGAAGACTTGAAACACTGGAACTGGAACGTATGAAATATTATCTGATAGTAGGAGAGGCATCGGGCGACTTGCATGCATCGAACCTGATGCGTGCCTTGCAGCACGAAGATCCGCAGGCCGAATTTCGCTTTTTCGGAGGCGATCTGATGAAGGCGGTGGGAGGTACTTGCGTAAAGCATTACCGTGAACTGGCATATATGGGTTTTATTCCCGTACTGCTTCACTTGCGTACTATTTTCCGTAACATGGATTACTGCAAGAAGGATGTTGAAGCGTGGCAGCCGGATGTGCTGATCCTCGTTGATTATCCGGGATTTAACTTGAAGATAGCCGAATATATCAAACAGCATACGCGGATACCTGTCTACTATTATATTTCGCCTAAGATTTGGGCTTGGAAGGAATATCGCATCAAAAATATCAAGCGCGATGTAGATGAACTGTTTTCTATTCTGCCTTTCGAAGTCGATTTTTCAAGAAACACCAGTATCCGGTGCATTATGTGGGCAATCCTTGTGTCGACGCTGTGGATGATTTCCGGAAGAATGGTCAGGAAACTTTCAGTGAGTTTATTGCTGCCAATGGGTTGGAAAACAGACCGATCATAGCTTTACTTGCAGGAAGTCGCCGGCAGGAAATCAAAGATAATCTGTCGCGTATGATTGAGGCGGCACGCAGTTTTCCGCAGTATCAGTTTGTGGTGGCGGGAGCTCCTGGTATTGAGCCTGATTTCTACAAACAATATATCGACAGCAGCACGAAGATTGTGTTCGGGCAGACTTACCGTTTGTTGCAGCAGGCTGAGGCTGCACTGGTTACTTCGGGAACAGCTACGCTCGAAACGGCTTTGTTCCGTGTACCTCAGGTAGTATGTTACTATACGGCAGCAGGCAAGTTGGTTTCTTTCCTTCGCAGGCATATCTTGAAGGTGAAATACATTTCATTGGTAAATCTGATAGCCGACCGTGAAGTGGTAACTGAACTGGTTGCCGACGGTATGACGGTTGCCAATATAAAAAAGGAATTGGCTAAGATTGTACCGGGAGGAAGCGGACGTCCACTTATGCTTTCAGAATATGACCGACTGATAGCAATTTTAGGAGAACCCGGAGCATCGGAGCGTGCTGCATCTCAGATTACAGCTTTGTTAAAGTCGAATCACAAAGCTGATACCATTGGCTTCTGTTTTTACATAGAGACTTTGTTGAAAGAAGAGCAAAAGTGTAGAAAACTTCTTGATGTTTTTTATTTTTTGTTACGTAATTTCAGAATCATAATAAGCCCTTCATTTCTTCTATTTATCAATACGTTGTGAATCAGTTGATTGCATAGCAAGATGCATGTCTGAAACGTATAGAAGAAATGAAGGGCGATTTTTATGCTCTTATGCAAGGATAAGTCCTACCAGATACAGGTATACTACAGCTGCTGGAACGGCCATCAAAGTACTGTCGAAGCGGTCGAGCATACCTCCGTGTCCAGGCAGGATATTGCCTGAATCTTTAATGCCGAGGGTACGTTTCATCAGCGATTCGGTCAGGTCACCCCATGTTCCGAATACTACTACAGTCAGTCCCAGTCCAATCCATACACCGGTGCTCAGGAATGTAAAGAAGTGTGCCATGACGATGGCTGCAATGATGCTGAACACGGCTCCACCGATAGAACCTTCCCACGATTTCTTTGGGGAAATACGTTCGAACAGGCGGTGTTTCCCAAACAGCATGCCGGTACAGTAAGCACCCGTATCGTTTACCCAGTTGAAGATAAAAATGGACAAGGGCAGTATTGGGTTATACTGAGATACGCTTTCTGTTGCGCTGCTGTGGTAAGCCAGCACGTTGAGCAGAGCGAATGATAAGGCAATATATATCTGGCTCATCATGGCATATGCCCAGTTATTGAGCGGATTAGGCTGCTTCTTGTACAATTCACTGATAAACAGATAAAGTATCAGGAAGAGATAAGGGATGAATATCTCATTCGCTCCCGGCACTACTCCGATATATCCGAAGCAGAGGAATAAAAACAAACCAGCCAGAATGGATATAGGTTTGTTCATGCGCGTATGCTTTATTCGGTTGACAATGTTTCCGAATTCATTGATCGTAAGTGCACTGATCAATGCAAACAAAATTGTAAATGAAATGGGCCCTCCCAGAATACACCTACAAGTACGGCTACGAATATCACTCCTGTGATGGCTCGTTGAAGAAAATTGCTTTTCACGGCAGTAAGGTTTTAATGTTTGTTATTAAAAATACTTTTGTCATTCAGTAAGCTCGTCTGGAGCCTTCTGAATGACAAAAGTTATGTTATCTGTTGTTTATCAGATGATTGTCAGGCTTGCTTTTCCTCATCTTGTGTAGCAGAAGTTCCGGAGTTTTCAGTCTGTTCCTTAGTTTCCGGTTCAGATGCTGTAGCAGCTTCTTCTGTCTTTTCGGGAGCAGGAAGAGCTTTTTCCTCAGCAGCCATGATTTCTTCTGAACGAGATGCCCATGGACGCTTTCCGAATATCTTTTCTACATCTTCTGCAAAGATGACTTCACGGTCTATCAGAAGCTGTGCCAACTGGTTGTGACCTTCCTTATGCTCTTGCAACAATGCCTTGGCACGAGCATATTGTTCGTTGATCATCTTCTGCACTTCCTGGTCAATCAGTTCAGCAGTATGTTCACTGTAAGGTTTGTTGAAGCTGTATTCGTCATTGCTGTAATAACATAAGTTAGGCAACTTGTCGCTCATACCTGCATATGCTATCATGCCGTAAGCTTGTTTGGTTACTCGCTCCAAGTCATTCATAGCACCGGTTGAGATGTGACCGATAAATACTTCTTCGGCAGCACGTCCTCCTAGCGTAGCACACATTTCGTCCAGCATCTGTTCCTTGGTTGTAATCTGACGTTCTTCGGGCAGATACCATGCTGCTCCCAATGCACGTCCGCGAGGAACGATTGTAACCTTAATCAGCGGATTAGCATGTTCCAGGAACCATGAAATCGTAGCATGTCCTGCTTCGTGCAGCGCAATGGCACGTTTCTCTGCTGCTGTCATAACCTTGGTTTTCTTTTCCAGACCACCGACTATACGGTCGATTGCAGCCAGAAAGTCATCTTTACCTACTGACGGTTTTGAGTGGCGGGCAGCTATCAGAGCAGCTTCATTACATACATTGGCAATATCAGCTCCACTGAATCCCGGAGTCTGGCGAGCCAGCAAGTCAACGTCTACCGTATTATCCAGTTTCAATGGGCGGAGATGTACGCCAAATACTTCTTTACGTTCGTTCAAGTCGGGCAGATCTACGTAAATCTGTCGGTCGAATCGTCCGGCACGAAGCAAGGCCTTATCCAAAATGTCTACACGGTTGGTTGCAGCCAGGATAATAACTCCACTGTTTGAACCAAATCCGTCCATTTCTGTAAGCAGCTGGTTCAGGGTGTTCTCGCGTTCATCATTACCTCCCATGCTCGGATTTTTTCCACGGGCACGACCTACAGCATCAATCTCATCGATAAAGATGATACAAGGTGACTTTTCTTTAGCCTGGCGGAATAGGTCGCGTACGCGTGAAGCTCCCACTCCGACAAACATTTCAACGAAATCGGAACCTGATATAGAGAAGAAAGGTACGTCAGCTTCGCCTGCAACAGCTTTGGCAAGCAATGTTTTACCTGTTCCCGGAGGGCCTACTAACAGGGCTCCTTTAGGTATCTTTCCTCCCAGTTCTGTATACTTTTGAGGTTGTTTCAGAAATTCTACTATTTCCTCTACTTCCTGTTTGGCTGCTGCCTGACCAGCAACATCCTTGAAAGTGATGCGGTTTGCTCCTTTTTCGAAAAGTTGTGCTTTACTTTTTCCTACACTGAACACACTTCCGGCTCCTCCCGGACCTCCGCCACCACTCATACGTCTCATGGCGAACATCCATATTCCTATTAATAATAAGAAAGGAGCAATGTTCCAGAAAATCATACCAAAATAATTGGTTTGCTTTTCGTAGCTGATAGAACCTGTAAAGTTTCCGCTGTCTTGTTCTTCGTCAAGGAATTTATCGAGTGCTTCCATTGAGCCTATCTTGACATTTACGGAAGGACTTCTTCCTACTTTATTAGCATCCTTTCCGAACACATCAACAATGTTTTCAGGCTTGATGAACATATCTACGGTGTTGTCATCGTAAGCAATGATTTTACTTGCATATCCTTTGCTTACCATTTCCTTGAATTCGGTATAGGTTATTTCCTTGCTAGCGCTTCCGTCTTCGCTCGAGAAATAAAGAAAACCAAAAACAAGTGCTATTATAACGTACAGCCAACTCAAACTAGGTCGGGGTACATTAATCTTAGGTTTATTGTTGTTTAAATTTTCGCTCATACAATTTTTTTATGAAATTAGTCAATATCGGGGAGAGATGTTAATTTGGCATCTGCCCACAGATGTTCCAGGTTGTAAAAATCTCTCACTTCAGGTAAAAAGACATGTACCAGTACATCTCCGTAATCCATTGCAACCCATTGTGCATTACGCACACCATCCATTCCGTATACTTTATGACCGGTTGTCTTTCTGACGTATTCTTTTACTGAGTCAACGATTGCCAGAACCTGGCTGGGAGAGTTTCCCTGACAAATAACGAAGTATTTACAAATAGTATCTTCTATATTGGTTAAGTCAGCTATTACAATGTTTCTTCCTTTTTTCTCTTGAATGCCTTCTGTAATTTTCTTTACTAAGTCTTTTGTTTCGTCCATTATTATTGTTTCCGTTTTTATTTATTATTCATATATAAATTAATGTAGCAAATATACTTGCTTTTCTGTATATCACGAAGGAATGAGGCTTAATTCTCTTTTTCTTTTGTATTTTTTTGAAAAAAAAGCTCCAAAATATTGGTATATTATAAAAAAGTTGTACCTTTGCACCGTCAAAATCAAATGAGGCTGACAAAACAATAGATTTTGGGCTATGGTGTAATGGTAACACAACAGATTCTGGTCCTGTTTTTCTTGGTTCGAGTCCGAGTAGCCCAACATCTTACAAAAGCGGAAGTCTTCATGGAGAGGATACCGTAAATATAAGTTTGGGCTATGGTGTAATGGTAACACAACAGATTCTGGTCCTGTTTTTCTTGGTTCGAGTCCGAGTAGCCCAACAGATTAAAAGCATTTTGGAGAAAATCCAAGATGCTTTTTTCTTTTATATATTCTTTCGATACGTATTTGGAGCTCAAGATAAAAACGGATTAACGTAACAACTGGTTCACGCCTTACCCGATTATTCGCCTTATTCTCTGGAGAAATATGAGTGTCTTAAAGATATCATGTGATAACTTGCATGGTCTGAGTGGAAGAATAGCCTATCCCTTAGGCTGGGAAGGTAGGGAGAAGATATCTTGATTGGTGGTAATGAATAGTCTGTAAGAGTGTGTAAAGCTTCAGTTTACTGAATATAAAAAAAAGAGGACAAAAGATTTTATCTGAAAATCTTTCGTCCTCTGGTTATGGATGATGTATTGATGTTTTTCTAAAATCAGTACGGTGTATATTATCTTGTATACTGACCGTACATTGCCATTGCACTTGTATTCAAGTTTTTCTTAATAGCTTTGAATAAATCTTTTACCTGTTTCATAATTGTTACCCTTTCTTTTGTTTTTGCGTTTACTAAGTTAATTTAGTATTGCTTTTCCCCTCTTTTTATGGGGTTAGTCTAGTTAATGTTATCCTTGTTTTATGTTTTACAACACAAAATTACAGGGTTTTGTTTATTCTTTATTCATCTAATAAGAAAAAAATGACTTCCGATGCCCTTTTCTTGATTTATATCAAAGAGTGCTTCAAGGAATAAGCAGCGAAGAGTCTCCGTAGCTCAGGAAACGGAAATCGTGTGCCAGTGCATAATCATAGATTTTATGCCAGTCACCTTTTACGAAAGCCGAAACCAGCAAAAGCAGTGTACTTTGAGGCTGGTGGAAGTTTGTGACCATGCGCTTCACTATTTTGTATTCGTATCCGGGAGCGATAATAATCTGCGTACTTGTATGGAGTGCGTCAAGATTATGGCGGTTCATATAATCCAATATACATTGCAGTGACTCTATGGTACTGAGTGTAACATCCGATTCATAGGGTTGCCACTGTTTTACGTGCAATTCTTCCTGACTGGCATCAGGATTCTGGCTGATAGTTACTCCTATATAATATAAGCTTTCGAGTGTACGTACGGAAGTTGTACCAACGGCTACAGCTTCTCCTCGATGTGCAATCAGCTTTTCTATAGTGCTTTTGTTGACCGAAATGTATTCTGTATGCATTTCGTGACCTTCTATTTCTTCGCTTTTTACCGGTTTGAATGTTCCGGCTCCTACGTGCAGCGTGACTTCTTCCAAGTCTACACCTTTTTCTTTGAGCGATGCCAGTACGCGTTCTGTAAAATGCAGTCCGGCAGTAGGAGCAGCAACCGATCCTTTTATTTTAGAGTAAACAGTCTGATAAGTTTCCTTGTCGCTTTCCTGAGTTTCACGATTCAGATAAGGTGGAATAGGCAGTTCGCCGAATACTTCCAGTATATCGGCAAAGGTAACTTCCGGATTATCCCAGGTGAAATCTACCCAATGACTTGTACCGTGACATTCTCCGCGTGTAGCAGTCAGCGTGATTGTTTTTCCCTTTACCGTCATCTCTTTATGCAGCGGCCCTTCTTTCCATTTCTTCAGGTTACCGATCATACATAACCATGCGGCATGATGAGTCTGCTGGAAATTGAGTACATAATCGTTTGGCTGAATAGGTTCCAGACAAAATATTTCGATCAGTGCACCTGTTTCCTTTCTGAAGTGCAGGCGTGCCTGAATAACTTTTGTATTATTGAAAACCATCAGCATACCCGGTTCCATATAGTCGGGTAAAGAAGTAAATACAGTTTCGCTTACTTCCCCGTGGCGATATACAAGTAATTTCGACTGGTCGCGTACAGGAAGAGGGAATTTAGCAATACGTTCATCGGGTAGCGGATAGTTATAATCGCTGATTTTTATATGCTTAGTTTCTGTCATAGTGTTGAGTAGTATTTTTTTATGTCTGCAAAATTACTGAATTTCTTTCGGGTTTTTGTTCTCAGTCCTATAAGAATAACTTTTTTTATTCTTGTTTCTTTCGGAATACACTTTTGGATACATGAGCTGGCAGTTTTTTATCGGAAAAACTGCCTGAAGTCCGCTTTTGGGGAAGTAGGTTTCAGATATTTCCTATATAGATAAAGGAAAAACATTGCTTTAAAAAGTAGGTAAAAATATCATTACTCACTGGTAAAATCCTTACTTTTGCGTAATAAACCAAATAAGAAGAAAATATGAAAATAGGAGATAAAGTCCGCTTCCTTAGCGAAGTAGGAGGAGGAATAGTAAGAGGATTTCAGGGAAAAGATGTTGCGCTGGTAGAAGGTGAAGACGGTTTTGAGATACCTATGCTGATAAAGGAGTGTGTTGTCATTCAGACGGATGACTATAATATTCCGCTTAAGTCAGCAAAGAAATCCGAAGCACCGCAAGCAGCCGAAGAAGAAATAGAGGAAGAAAAGCCTGTAACATACCGTGCTCCGGAGATACGGGGAAATGATGTATTGAACGTATATCTGGCTTATGTGCCTCAGGATGTAAAGGCCATTTCATCGACTGCTTTTGATGCTTATCTGGTGAACGACAGCAACTATTTTGTCGATTATCTGTATTTGTCGGCAGAAGGAAAAAGCTGGACATTGCGCAGCAGAGGAACCATCAAGCCGAATATGAAGATGCATCTGGAGGAATTCGAAAAGAGTGCATTGAACGGTATGGAACATGTAGCCGTACAGCTGCTTGCTTATAAAGACGACCGTACTTTCCTTCTGAAGAATGCTATCAATACGGAAGTGCGTATTGATACCGTAAAATTCTATAAGTTGCATACGTTCCAGCAGAGTGATTTCTTTGCCGAACCGGCTTTGATATACGATATTGTACGCGATGATGAAGAAGTAAAACAAGTATATGTTTCGGCCAACGATATCAAGGAAGCCCTGTTGCAGAAGAATGTGTCGGATGTTCCGGCCAAGTTGCAAAAGAAACAGCACAAGGTAAAAAAATGATATTGTAGAAGTAGACTTGCACATTCATGAACTGCTGGACGATACTACAGGTATGGGAAATGCTGAAATGCTGAACTATCAGCTTGATGTATTCCGCAAGACACTGGAAGAATACAAGAATAAGAAAGGACAGAAAATCGTGTTTATCCACGGAAAAGGTGACGGAGTCTTGCGTCGTGCTATACTTGATGAACTCAAGCGCAAATATAAAAACTATCCCAGTCAGGACGCTTCGTTCCGCGAATACGGTTTCGGAGCTACCATGGTGACTATCCGATAACCGGGGTAACAGCAGGAAATCAGAATACCATTCCAGACATAAGTCACACAGATTTATTCCTGCTCTGAAAATATCAGCATCTTTTCAGAAAAAGATGCTGATATTTTAATCAAAAGAAGAGCATATTTTCCGGAAAAGAAGAGCATGTTTTTTAGGTCTGTGTACAGTAAGTGTAATTCATTGAAATGCACGGATATACATCTAAGTGTACAAATTTCTATTTCCCTGCTCTTTTTGAATCCTTATCTTTGCCTGAAAGAATCCAATTCAGGCATTTTTTATATGAAAACACACATTATCCGTCGTGCTTTGCTTGCACTAGGCATCTGTTCTGCACTGAATATGCAGGCACAGGCTCCACATCCCGAACGTATCTACCTGTCGGGAACAGGTACAGACTATACCCGTACATGGGAATTTTATTGTTCCAAAGGACAAAATTCCGGAAAATGGAAATCCATAGAGGTTCCTTCCTGCTGGGAATTGCAAGGATTTGGAGAATACACTTATGGACGTTATTATACTATCAAGGGAGCAAAACCCAGTGATGAAACAGGTATATACCGCTATCGTTTTCTTACTCCCGATTGTGGAAAAACCGACCGCGTCAAACTGTTTTTCGACGGGGTAATGACCGATGCCGAAGTTTGGGTAAATGGCAAACCGGCAGGACAGATCCATCAGGGAGCTTTTTATCGTTTTTCTTATGACATAACTTCACTGCTGAAAACCGAGGGGGAAAACCTGCTCGAAGTGAAAGTAGCCAAGCAGTCTGCAAACAAGTCGGTGAATGCTGCCGAACGACGTGCCGACTGGTGGCTGTATGGGGGCATCTATCGTCCGGTATGGCTGGAGGTCGTTCCTGCTGTTTCGATGGAACATTTTATACTCGATGCACGTGCCGACGGTTCGTTGCGTGCTTCGGTACGCACGACTGGTAATGCCGAAGGACATGTGCTGGCTGTATCAATAAGAGGATTGAAAGACGGAAAGCCCTTACGGACACTGCAAGGCAAAGAGCAGGTCAGTTGTCCGCTTGCCACCTCCGGCAGAGAAACCGAGTTTACATGCAAATGGTCGGATGTAAAAGTATGGAATACCGAAGCTCCGGAACTTTATGTGGCGCGTCTGGAACTGAAAGACCGCAGCGGAAACGTTATTCAGGTTCGTGAAGAGCGGATCGGATTCCGTACCATTGAGTTTTTTCCGCAAGACGGTATTTATCTGAACGGAACCCGCCTGATTGTGAAAGGTATCAACCGGCACTCGTTTTCGGTAGATGGCGGACGGACTACAAGTGCAGCCATGAGTCGTCAGGATGCTCTGCTCATTAAAGAAATGAATATGAATGCTGTCCGTTCCCATTATCCGCCCGATGAACATTTTCTTGATATGTGCGACTCTCTCGGACTGGTATATATCGATGAGCTTTCGGGCTGGCATGGACGTTATGATACGGAAACCGGTGCACGGCTGATCAGAGAAATGGTAGAACGGGATGTGAATCATCCGTCGGTTATCTTATGGAGTAACGGAAACGAAGGCGGATGGAATACCGATAATGACAGCCTTTTCTGTAAATACGATAAGTTTCAGCGTCGGCATGTCATCCATCCTTGGGCTGATTTCGACGGACTTGATACGCATCATTATCCGGCCTACCTTACAGGTGTGGCACGCTTTACCAACGGATATAAGGTGTTTATGCCTACAGAGTTTATGCATGCCATGTACGATCAGGGTGGAGGAGCCGGACTTCGTGACTTTTGGGACAGGTGGATGACGAATCCCATGTTTGCAGGAGGCTTTATCTGGGTATTCTGTGACGAGGCTCCCAAACGTTCCGACAGAGGAGGCGTGCTCGATTCGGACGGATCGAATGCTCCCGATGGTGTTGTGGGACCGCGCAGGGAAAAGGAAGGAAGTTTCTATGCCATACGTTCCCAGTGGTCGCCGGTACAGATAAAACCCTTGCTTATAACAGAACATTTTGATGGAAGCTTTTTCGTCTCGAATGAATATATCTATACCAATTTAAAGGATTGCCGGATGACTTATGAAGTTTTGTCGTGTGACATTCCTATGCAGGGAGCTGTTTCCCGTATATTGGCGCGTGGCGAGGTTACGCTTCCTGCCTTGTCTCCGGGTGAGACAGGCAAAGCTCGTTTTTCGTTGCCGGCTTCTTTTGCTGAAGGAGATGTATTGAAACTGGAAGCCTTCGACAGGGACGGACATTGCATTTGTGACTGGTCTTTTCCTATCCGGCTGGCAAATCCGTATTTTCAGCGTCATTTGGCACAGGTTTCCACAGGCTTGTCCGGTAATACTGTTTCGGCACGTAACAACGGAAAAGAAATTGTACTGAAAAGTGAGAAGGTAAGCGTAACTTTCGATGCGGCTACGGGGATGATTCTCCGTGTGCTTTCGGGGAATACTGAGATACCTTTAACCAATGGTCCGGTAGCAGTCGGCATGAAGATGCTCTACCAGCCTGCCAGCAGTTATGTGCGTCAGGATTCGGAAGAAGCCGTTTTTTGTGCCCGCTACAAGGGAGGAGCTGATTCGATTGTCTGGCGGCTTACCTCTCAGGGATTGCTTTACATGGATGCGGTACTGCTGAACCGTGCGTCGGGAGGCGGAGGTTTCGATGATGCTTTCATGGATACGGAGGTATATAATCTGGGATTGACTTTTTCTTATCCGGAACGCATTTGTAAGGGGATGAAATGGCTGGGCAGAGGACCTTACCGGGTGTGGAAAAATCGTATTCCGGGTACGAATTATGGTATCTGGCATAAAGATTACAACAATACCGTTACGGGCGAGAGTTACGACAATCTCGTTTACCCTGAATTTAAGGGCTATCATGCCAATATGTATTGGGCTACGTTCGAAAGCGATACAGCACCTTTTACTGTTTATTCGCGTACGGACGGTATTTTCTATCGTGTCTTTACACCCGAAGAACCGAAAGGCAGTGCAAAACGGACCATGCCCGAATTTCCTGAAGGGGATATATCGTTCTTGCTTGATATCCCTGCCATCTGTTCGTTCAAGCCGATTGAACAACAAGGTCCGAACAGTCAGCCGGGAAATATACGTATCAAGAAGGGAGATGAAGGGTTACGTCTGAACCTGATGTTCGATTTCAGAAAAGAGAATTAAAAATATTCTCGTTGGGTTGTACTGCTAAAACTGTTTTATTTTGGCGGGATAAATTAATAATAATGTGTACCTTTGCAAGCTGAAATCAGAACAAGTGTATGCAACAAGACAATAAACCTATTATTGAAGTAAAGAATGTGTCGAAGTTTTTGGTGAAAAAACGGCACTCGATAATATAAACTTATCTATCCGTAAAGGTGAGTTTGTGACGATTCTTGGTCCTTCCGGATGCGGAAAGACTACTTTGCTGCGGCTTATCGCAGGTTTTCAGACTGCCTCGGAGGGCGAGTTGTACATTGGTGGGAAGGAGATTACACAAATTCCTCCGCATCGTCGTCCGGTGAATACGGTATTCCAGAAGTATGCTTTGTTTCCTCACCTGAATGTATATGATAATATCGCTTTCGGACTGAAGCTGAAAAAAATGCCTAAGGCAGAAATGGAGAAAAAGGTGAAGGCTGCGTTGAAAATGGTGGGTATGACCGACTATGAGTACCGTGACGTAAACTCTTTGTCGGGCGGACAGCAGCAGCGTGTGGCTATTGCCCGTGCCATTGTAAACGAGCCGGAAGTGTTGTTGCTTGATGAGCCTCTTGCTGCACTCGACCTGAAAATGCGTAAGGACATGCAGATGGAGTTGAAGGAAATGCACCGCCGTCTGGGCATTACCTTTGTTTATGTTACTCACGATCAGGAAGAAGCATTGACACTGAGTGATACCATCGTGGTAATGAGCGAAGGAAAAATCCAGCAGATAGGTACACCGACAGATATCTATAATGAGCCGATCAATTCGTTTGTTGCCGATTTTATTGGTGAAAGTAATATCTTGAACGGTACGATGGTGCGTGACTGTCTGGTTCGTTTCTGCGGTCAGGAGTTTGAGTGTGTGGATAAGGGATTTGGAGAAAATGCTCCTGTCGATGTGGTGATACGTCCGGAAGACTTGTATATATTTCCTGTTTCCGATGCTGCACAGCTTCGCGGTATCGTTCAGTCGTGCATCTTTAAGGGAGTGCATTACGAAATGGCAGTTGCTGTGGGCGATTATGAGTTTCTGGTACAAGATTATCATGCTTTCGAAGCAGGTTCGGAAGTCGGTCTGCTGATTAAGCCGATGGACATACATATCATGCAGAAGGAACGTGTATGTAATACGTTTGAGGCATCCATGATGGATGAAACGCATGTGGAATTTCTCGGTTGCGAGTTCGAATGTCCTCGGGTGGACATGAGTGACTCGTCACGCGACTGGAAAAATGTGAAGGTAGAGGTCGATTTCGACAAAGTGATATTGCAGGATAATGAAGAAGACGGTATGCTTACCGGTGAAGTGAAATTCATACTTTATAAAGGAAACCATTATCATCTTACTGTCTTTTCCGATTGGGACGAGAATGTATTCGTCGATACTAATGATGTGTGGGACGATGGTGACCGTGTAGGTATCACTATTCCTGCTGAGGCTATTCGTGTAATATGTTAATATAAGGATAATGAAGAAATTGCAACATTTTTTCTCTTCACGCAAGAGTTGGGTTTTGCCGTATCTCATTTTTTCGGTCATATTCGTAATTATTCCGCTGTTGCTGATTGTAGTATATGCATTTACCGACGATATGGGACATCTTACACTGGCTAATTTCAGTAAGTTTTTTGCTCATTCGGAGTCTGTCAATACATTTGTGTACTCTATAGGTATTGCCATTCTTACTACTCTTGGCTGTATATTACTGGGTTATCCGGTAGCCTGGATTCTGAACAACAGCAAGAATCTGAGTTATTCGCGTACGCTGATCATGTTGTTTATCCTTCCGATGTGGGTAAACATTCTGGTACGTACACTTGCCACGGTAGCGTTGTTCGATTTTTGCAGGCTGCCGTTGGGAGAGGGAGCTTTGATTTTCGGTATGATATACAATTTTATTCCCTTTATGATTTATCCCATTTACAATACCTTGCAGAAGATGGACAGAAGTTACATTGAAGCAGCACAGGATTTGGGAGCAAACTCTTTCCAGGTATTCTGGAAGGTTATATTTCCTTTGTCCATGCCGGGTGTGGTAAGCGGTATCATGATGGTATTCATGCCTACTATTTCGACTTTTGCCATTGCCGAGCTGTTGACCATGAACAATATCAAGCTTTTCGGAACTACCATACAGGAAAATATAAACAACAGCTTGTGGAACTACGGAGCAGCTCTTTCGCTCATCATGTTGTTCCTTATTGCCGCAACTTCCTTGTTTACTCCCGAAAATAAGGATGAGTCGGAGAGAGGAGGTGGTGTATGGTAAGAAGAATCATCGAGCAGACATATTTGTGGATATTGCTGATTTTGCTTTATGCACCTATTTTGATTATTGTGGTTTATTCGTTTACCGAGCAAAAGTGCTGGGTAACTGGACAGGTTTTTCATTTAAGCTTTATGAGTCACTGATGAATACCGGTGCACACCATTCGCTGATGAATGCCTGTATCAATACGATCGCCATTGCTTTCATTGCTGCTACGGTTTCTACTTTGTTGGGAAGTATTGCAGCTATTGGAATATTCAACTTGCGGGCTCGCAGCCGGAAAGCTGTAGGATTTATCAATACGATTCCTATCTTAAACGGGGATATCATTACGGGTATATCGCTGTTCCTGCTGTTTGTTTCTTTGGGAGTAACACAGGGATTTACAACTGTTGTGCTGGCTCATATTACTTTTTGTACGCCTTATGTGGTGCTGAGTGTACTTCCCCGTCTGAAACAGATGAATCCGAACCTGTATGAAGCAGCACTCGATCTGGGAGCAACACCGATGCAGGCACTCTGGAAAGTGATTATTCCTGAGATACGTCCGGGTATGATCAGCGGTTTCCTGCTGGCACTGACTATCTCGTTCGATGATTTTGCCGTAACAGTGTTTACCATCGGTAATCAGGGACTGGAAACCCTCTCTACTTATATTTATGCCGATGCCCGAAAGGGAGGACTGACTCCTGAGCTTCGTCCGTTGTCCGCCCTTACGTTTGTTGTTATATTGGTATTGTTGATTATTATTAACCGCAGAGCCGGAAAAGCTCAGAAGAAATAAGGCTTTGCCGGAGTAGAAACCGTGTGCTGAAACATAGAATGAAAAGATTATATCAATTTGTCGTATGTCTGTGGGCTTGCCTTACGATGGCAAGCTGCTATAATGCTGATGAGTCACGCCAGAATATATTGAAAGTATATAACTGGGCAGACTATATTGGTGAAGGCGTGCTGGAAGATTTTCAGCAATACTATAAAGAACAGACAGGAGAAGATATACGTATCGTTTATCAGACTTTCGATATAAACGAAATCATGCTCACCAAAATCGAAAAAGGGCATGAGGATTTTGATGTGGTATGTCCTTCGGAATATATCATCGAACGAATGCTGCATAAAGGTTTGTTGCTGCCTATCGATACTACCTTTGCACATTCTCCTAATTACATGAAAGGTATTTCTCCGTATATTCTTCGACAAATAAATAAGCTGGGAACTGCTGAAAATCCGGCAAGCCGATATGCTGTATGTTATATGTGGGGAACTGCCGGACTGTTGTACAATACTCAGTATGTTATTGCCGAGGATATGAAAACATGGGGCTGTCTGTGGGACAAACGTTTTGCAGGACGTATTCTGATGAAAGACGCCTATCGTGATGCTTATGGTACAGCTATGCTGTATGCTTACCGCAAGCAGCTTGCCGACAGTACCGTTACTGTTCCTGAATTGATGAACGATTATTCTCCGGCAGCTATGGATACGGTAGAAAAGTATCTGAAACTGTTGAAACCCAATGTTGCTGGCTGGGAAGCCGATTTCGGAAAGGAGATGATGACAAAGGGAAAAGCATGGATAAATATGACTTGGAGCGGTGATGCACAATGGGCTATCGAAGAAGCTGAACAGGTGGGTGTCGATTTGTCTTATTCTATCCCTGAAGAAGGTAGTAATATCTGGTACGACGGATGGGTGATTCCGAAGTATGCCAAGAACGTAAAAGCTGCAAGTTACTTTATCAACTTTCTGTGCCGTCCCGATATTGCTTTGCGCAATATGGAAGAAAATGGCTATGTCAGCGCAATAGCAGCTCCCGAAATCATGGAAGCATGCATTGATACAACACTGACTGAAACGGTGGATGCAAGCTACTTTTTCGGACCGGAAGGACGTGATGTAAAATTACGCAATACGCAATATCCTGATATTTCTGTCGTAAACCGTTGTTCCATGATACGCGATTTTGGTGACAAGACGGTCAATGTGCTTGAAATATGGTCACGTATCAAAGGGGATAATTTGAATAGCGGGATTGTTATTCTTATTCTGGTTGTTGTCGCAGGACTGAGCGGATGGCAGATACACCGCCGTATTCAGACGTACAAGCGTAAACGCAAGCAGCATCGTAAGCGCCGGCGTAGATGATTATCCCTAAAAGAAATAGGAAACTCCCTATCGGCAAATGGAGAGTTTCCGTTGCAGGAGGATTTTTATCCTCCTATTTTTGTATCAGGAAATTAAAAAAATATTGAATATGAAGATTAAGAAGTTCGCATTATTACTTTGCCTTGCGCTTTGTGCATGTTGTTTGCCGGCAAATGCCTCGTCATTAGGCGATATACGCGTCAACGCTCGTTTTCTGACAGACCGTATGGCTTTCGAACTGAATCTGAACCAGAGTCAGTACAATGATTTGTTTGAAATAAACTTTGACTTTCTGAGTGGAGTGGATCCTTATCTGACGGGTATGGCATGTGCCGATGCTGCTGCACTTGATGCTTATTATCGGTATTTGGATGAAAGAAACGATGACCTTCGCTGGATTCTTTCCAGTTCGGCATACACTCGTTTTCTTGCAATCGAATACTTTTTCCGTCCGATTTATGCGATGAATAATGTTTGTTATCTGCGGGTGTATAAGGTATACCCTAACAGAAGTTTCTTCTATTTCGGACGTCCGGTACATTACCTTACTTACCATGGAGCACACAGCCGCCGTTTTTACCGGAATACAGGCTATTACTGTGCGCATTATACCGGTCGTTATCATCATCCGGTGTATAAAGGTCATTTCCACTCTCGTCCGGAGTTCAGAAAACATGACTTTATCGCTCCTCGGCCGGTTAAGAATCCCGGATATTATTTTACTCCGGCACGACCTTCAGCTCCGGCAGCACCCTCTCATCGTCCTGAGGCACGTCCGCCATATCGTCCGGGTATAAGTGCAAAACCTGCTCCCAAACCGGTACCAAAGCCAGACAAACGTCCGCCTCATGCAAGTGGTATCCGTCCGCCTCAAAACGGAAATCACCATTCGGTCAGACCCGGTACTTCCAGACCGTCGGATAAAGCTCCCAACAGGGTGACAAGACCTTCAAGGACAGAACGTAAGGATAACCGTCCGTCTGTTCGTCCGGAAAGAAAAGAAAACAGGAAACCAGTTAAACAAATAAAAGAAAAATCTTTCTTGCACAACATGTAAGTAAAACGTATTTTTGCGGCAGATATCAATAAAGATATTATGAAAAGTCGAGTACTTAAATGGATTGCCGCAGGATTGATTGCAGTTGTGCTTGTGGCAGGAACAGGACTCTTTCTTTTTCGGGGAGCCCTGTTGCGCTGTGTTGCCGATGAAAAGTTGGCTGCTTTAGAGCAGCGTTATAACTTGCGTATTGCCTATCGTGAATTGGGAATGCCTTCTTTGTCTGTCATCCGCCTGGAAGGATTGACGGTAGTTCCTGAAGATCACGATACCTTACTGACTCTCGAAAAAGCCGAGATCGATATCGATTTGCTTCCTTTGCTTAGAAAAAGAGTTTCCGTACATCAGGTTGATGTAGAGGGTATGAAACTTTCTTTTGTAAAGCAAGGTAATGTTTCGAACTATGATTTTCTTTTCCGTCAACAGACTGTATCGGAGGCTGATTCGGGTAAAGTAGAAAGTGTATTGGCTGGATACGATGTGCAGGTAAGTAAAATACTTAGCCTGGTATTCAGATTATTGCCGGAAAATGGAGAATTGCGCAACCTGAGTGTGACGGCGCGCCGGGACTTGCTGCAAACAAGTTTTTATATTCCTGAGCTTATACTGGCAAACAGTCAGTTTGCTTCTGCCATTCAGGTGGAAGAGGGAGCTGTAAAGGGAGAATGGAAAGTAAGAGGTACGCTTGCACGCAGTATGCGCCTGATAGAAGGCAGCATTGCTTCCGGCAGTACAGATGAAAAAATCATACTTCCCTATATCCGTCCCCATTATAATGCGACGGTTGCATTCGATTCCATAGCCTTTAAGCTTTCAGAAAAGTCTGCTTCTGCTACGCCTCTTACACTGGAGGGGATGGCATCTGTAGACGGGCTGGAGGTTTATCATACAGCACTTTCACCCGATACGATTGATCTAGATAAAGGAAAGCTGGAATATACCTGCCATGTAGGAGGTAATTATTTCGAATTGGACAGTGTTTCTACTGTTATATTCAACCGCCTTGATTTCCATCCTTATTTACGGGTAGAAAAAGAAAAAGTGGCATTATACGGCAAGCATCCATCGTTCGCCTTTCCCTTCCGAAGATTTGTTTGCTTCCTTGCCAAAAGGTTTGTTCCGCCATGTACAGGGTATTCGTACATCAGGCAAACTGAGTTATGATTTATTGTTGGATGTTGACTTCAATCATCTGGATAGTCTGCAATTCTCTTCCGATCTGCGCGGGCATGGTTTCCGTATCGAAAGCCTGGGTGGCAGTGAACTTACCAAGATGAACGAGGAGTTTGAATATACGGCATACGAGAACGACTTGCCGGTAAGAACATTCTTTATCGGACCGTCGAATCCTAATTTCCGTCCGCTCAACCGTATTTCTCCTTTGCTTCAGATGGCAATCATGCAGTCGGAAGACGGAGGGTTTTATTATCATCAAGGGTTTCTTCCTGGAGCTATTCAGGAAGCTCTTGCCTACGATTTGCAGGTAGGACGCTTTGCACGCGGAGGAAGCACTATTACCATGCAGCTGGTAAAGAATGTCTTTCTGAACCGTCATAAAAATATTGCCCGAAAGCTGGAGGAAGCTCTTATCGTATGGCTGATAGAAAACCAGCATCTCACTTCAAAGGAACGTATGTACGAAGTATACCTGAATTTGGTAGAATGGGCTCCTTTGGTATACGGTGCTTGTGAAGCTTCACATTTTTATTTCGAAAAAGAACCTTCCGACCTTACCGTAGAAGAAGCTATATTTCTGGCTTCCATTGTACCGAAGCCCAAACATTTCCGTTCTTCATTCAATGAAGATGCTACTTTGCGTGATTCACAAGGAGGTTATTTCCGCCTGATAGCCGAAAGACTGTGTGCAAAAGGATTGCTTACAGAAGAGGAAGCTGCGGCTGTTCGTCCGGAGATAACAGTAAAAGGGAAGGCTAGGGAGATGATCTTATATCCCGACAGCATCAGATAAATGTTGGTTTACAGAATAAGCTGGTAGTCTGTCACCCCAAGCCATCGTCCGAATTTCATACCGACCTCTTCGAACGAAGACGCTTTTCTGAACCCTAAGGCTTCATGGAAGGCACAGCTTGCTGTATTCTCACTCGTGATACAGGCTATCAGGACATGTATGCCGCGTCGTCTGCATTCGTCTATCAGACGCTGCGTGAGCAGCCGGCCCAGTCCTTTTCCCGTATGGGCAGGCGACAGATATACAGTCGTTTCAAGTGTGCGGTTGTAGGCTTCCCGTTCTTTCCACGGATGTGCGTAGCAATATCCCACAATTTCTCCGTCTGTTTCGTATACAAAATACGGATATCGCGCTGAAATTTCAGAGATTCTTTTTTGCATCTCTTCTTCGCTGACAGGTTCTATATCGAAAGTACTCGTACTATGTGCGATATATTCATTGTAAATTGCCGTTATGGCAGAAGTATCTTGTAGGGTAACCGCTCTGATCATGATCGTTTTTTCTTTTTTTCATTGCAAAAGTAAAGAAATAGCAGCATACATGTATGAGGCTTTTATTACTTTCTTTGGAAACTCTATGAGAGTACCTTATTTTTTTGTACGAATATTTAAAAAACGTCGTGATGTTTTCTGAAAAACATCAGCATAAAATAAAAAAACGTCAGCAGATTTTTAGGTGAGTCTGCTGACGTAGGTTACCGATAAGATAAAGATTATTTCTTGGATGCTTGCATGTTTGTATAATTCAATGTCTCTGGTGCTCCTAAATAGCTGTCTTTCAATCCTCCGCAATCTATCAGAATCTTTTCGAATACAATACCTGGATTGAGTGGGCGTATACGTAAAGTATGCTTACCTGCTGTTACTTTGTGTTGTGTTTCCGATTTAATTATCGGATTCGCTTGCCATTCGCCAAGCTCTCCACGATAGTGTCCGTTGAAGTTGATTATTTGTTCGTTCTCTCCATCCATACTGATGCCATAACTTAAGCCCTTGTTATGATTGAAGTTCAGTGTAGGAGCGAGTAGAAGAGTTACATTGATGTTGTTGCTTTTGGTGAAATCAATATCATATTCCAGATAACAATTTTCAGGGTAAACAGTTACAGGAGTTGTGGTTACACCGGAAAGTGTTTTTCCAAAATCCGGAATTATTATCCACTGTGTTTCCTTTCCATTCGCAGCACGGGTATAGTGTTCTGCTTCCATTGAAACATATCCATCTTTTTCGGCAAATGTATGAGGGAATTTCTCTGGAGATATTCGTACGACTTCAGGCATGACTTGCTTTGGAGGATTATTCCATGATGTATAACCGATGTGTACCTGATCCATCATGTGGTTCCATTTCCCATCGCTTATCTGTTTGTTGTAGTATTGCATGAGCAAAGAGTCTCGCTTAAAACAACTGGCTACTCTGTCTGCCCATATATTGGCTTCCGGGTTGTTTTCTTTTGCCAGTCGGTGGTTCATGGCTTGTGCATAATACATGTTGTACAGATTGGCACATGCCTGCACCGGAAAGTTCACAAGTTGTTCGTAGGCGTTCCGATAATTACCGGGCATTTCTTGTAGTAAGTTATCGGCATCGCGTGCCAGAGCATTGTACTCGTTTACAACTTTTTCCCATTCTCCGTAGTTGAAACTGTAAGTTTGATAGTTAAGTATTTCAGGGGTTACACGGCGGTTGTATTTAGGATAAAGCGACAAGATGCGTGCGGCTTCTTTGGCATAGGTCGTTCCAAACTGTTCACGACAGAATGATTCGGTATGCTCTTGAAGATTGTTTGCTTGAAATCTGTCGGGGTTCCATGCCATATCCAAAAAGAAAGTAATGGGATATTCCATTGGTTTCAAGTCGCCTACATTGACAATCCACAACTGTCGAATACCGTATTCGTATGCCAGATGCATCTGTTCCCATACTCTCGGGATAGGACTGATGTTAATCCATTTTGAATTTCGCGGTGCGCCGACATAGTCGAAATGATAATACATACCGTATCCTCCCTTACGAGGCTTTTCTGTCAGGTCAGGAAGTTTTCGTATATTTCCCCAGTTGTCGTCACAAAGCAGCAGAGTGATATCGTCTGGAACTTTCATTCCTTTATCGTAGTAATTTTGAACTTCTTTGTAAAGAGCCCATACTTGTGGTGTCTTATCGACGGATTTTCCGGTCACTTTACGGATGATCTGTCGCTGGTCATTGACGATTCTCTTCAGTAAAGCTATGTTTTTCTTTTCATTGGGAGTATATTCGTGGTCTTTACCTTCTTCTCCACCCATTGGAGCATCACCGTCGCCACGCATGCCTACCGTAACTACTTTTTCCCAGTTTCTAGCACGTTCCATACCGAATGTCCAAAATTCTTGAAGAGTTTTGGAGTTTGTCTGGTAATCCCATCTGCCACTTCCTCTCCGTTTCCAGTCTTGCTGGTTCAAAGCCATAGGCTCATGATGAGAAGTTCCCATAATAATCCCCATTTTATTGGCGAGAGGACCGTTTTCTGCATCATCATCGTAGAAGGCATTTCCCCACATAGCAGGCCACATGAAGTTACCTTTCAGACGTAAAACCAATTCGAATACTTTTTTCGTAAAACTTACTATTGAAGCCGCCGAATTTTTCATGTGCCCATCCACTTAATGCCGGAGCTTCATCATTCAGAAAAATGCCTCTGTATTTTACTTTAGGTTCCCCGTCAGAATAACTTCCGGGACGGATATATACATTTTCTCTATGTACTGTCGGAACATCTGCCCACCAGTACCAGGGAGAAACTCCCATTTGACGTGAGAGTTCGTAGATGCCGTATATTGTTCCTCGTTTGTCGCTTCCTGCAATCACCAGCGCACGGGCGATTCCTTTTTGTGGATGTTCCAGCAAACTAATAATGTATTTTTCATTTTTTCCAGCAAGTTCCTTTTCTGAAATCTTCTTATCTTTTATCAGCTGGCGTATAATCGGACTTTCCATGCTTCCTACATAGACACAAACAGAATCATTGCCAGCAGATGATGATACAACAGGACGATTACCAGATACGCGGAAAAAATCTTCTTTCAGATTTTCAACCGCCATTCGGATTCCTTCGTCTTCATTGCTGTCGGTCACAATGCGGCAAGGAGTACATTGATTGATTAATGTAAAATATCCTGTTTCTTTTTGGAAGAATACAAACTGATCTGTAGCATGTCCCTTTATAAGAAATAGGGAAAGTACAGCAAATAAAATAAGTTTTTTCATGGTATAAAGTTACTTTTTGGTTCGTACAAAGGTAAGTATGTTTTTGTATGAAAACAAAGCTAGAATATGTTGCAGGTCATAAATGTAACACTGAGAAAAGTATATGTAACAGACATGGGGCGCGATGTAATCTGGTAGCAAGGCTTTGAATCAATAAGTGAAATGAAATGACCTTATTCCTTATACTTTTGTGTATCATGAAAAACAAAAAGAAAAGTATAGAATGAAAACAACAGATTGGTTTAATATTAAGTTAGGGTTAGTTTTATTATTTCTTTGCTCCGCTTTTGACTGCGGAGCAAAGATTACCTTACCCAAATTACTGGCAGATGGAATGGTCTTGCAACGTGAATGTCCGGTAAAGATATGGGGAAAATCCGATGTGGGTGAGAAAGTGGAATTAAAGTTCCGTGGCAAAACATTTCGTACTGTTGCCGATGAGAAAGGTTGCTGGATGATTGAGCTTCCTGCCTGGAAAGCTGGAGGTCCGTATGATATGCAAATAAACGAAGTGACTTTGCATAATATATTAATAGGTGATGTATTTCTTTGTTCCGGTCAGTCGAATATGGAACTTCCGGTATCTCGTATAATGGATAAGTTTGCCGAAGAAGTAAACAGTTATGAAAATCCGATGATTCATTATATAAAAGTGCCCTATTGTTATGATTTTAAGATGCCTCAAACTGATACAAAGCAAGCGGCGTGGGTACCTCTTACTAAAGATAATGTAATGAATTACTCGGCTTTGTGTTATTTCTTTGCAAAACTCTTGTATCAGCAAACAGGAGTTCCTGTCGGAATTGTCAATTCCAGTTGGGGAGGTACACCTGTCGAAGCATGGATAAGTGAGTCTGGACTGAAAGATTTTCCGTCATATCTGAATCAGAAAGCAATGTATGAGTGTGATGATCTGGTAACTGAAATTAAACAGTCTGAAAGAATGCATCAGCAGGAATGGCAGAAAGAATTATATAAATCGGATAAAGGACTTCACACTGAAACTCCCTGGTATGCGGCATCATTCGACGACCGATCATGGAAAACAGTTGATATGTTTTCTTCTTCATGGGCAACGAATGGATGGCGTCCGATAAATGGTTCGCACTGGTTCCGTCAGCAGATAAATATTCCAGAATCATGGAATAATAAAGAGGCCATACTTCGGTTAGGTTGTATTGTTGACGCTGATTCGGTATACGTCAATGGATGCCTGGTAGGAACAACCTCTTATCAGTATCCTCCCCGTATTTATAAGGTTCCGGCTGGAGTCTTGAAAACAGGACAGAACCAGATTACCGTACGTCTGATCAGCAACGGAGGATATCCCTCTTTTGTGAAAGAAAAGCCTTATAAGCTGATATGTGGAAAAGATGAAATCGTATTATCTCCGTCGTGGAAATATCATGTAGGAGCGGAAATGCCTTCTGCTCCGGCATCAACCAACTTTCATTATGTACCGGTAGGACTATACAATGGAATGATTGCACCTTTAGAAAATTACATGTTTAAAGGAGTCGTTTGGTATCAGGGAGAATCGAATGTTGGAAAATGGCAAGAATACTCATCTTTGTTGACTGCTTTGATGAAAGACTGGAGAAAGCTTTTCCAAAATGATAAGTTGCCTTTTTATATTGTTGAATTGGCTGATTTCTTGGCGCCTGATGATCCGGAACGTGCAAGCTGGGCTGCACTTCGGGCTGAGCAGGCAAAGGCTGCTCAATCGGTAGACCATGCTACATTAATAAAGAACAGTGATACCGGTGAGTGGAATGATATTCATCCGCTTGATAAGAAAACAGCAGGAACGCGACTTGTAGAAGCTGTACTGTCTGCTGAATGATAAAACAAAAAAAGAGATATACTATGAGCACAATTCAAAACCAGAAAGTAACTCTGACCGAAAAAATTGGCTATGGGTTAGGAGATTGTTCTGCGAACCTCGTGTTCCAGATGATGATGATTTATCAAACAAAATTTTATACCGATATATTCGGTCTGGAAGGAGCGATAGCGGGTACAGTCATGTTAGTGGCGCGTATAGTCGATGCTTTTGTTGATCCGACCGTTGGTATCTTGTCCGACAGAACAAATTCCCGATGGGGGAAAGTATCGTCCGTGGGTGTTATGGACCGCTTTGCCTTTTATGGTATTCTATGTATTGGCATTCTATAATCCGGGTATTGAGGATAAAGGGCTTGTGGCTTTGTATGCTACTATTTCGTATACATTATTGATGACGATGTATTCATTCAATAATACTCCTTATTCTTCTTTGGGAGGTGTGATGTCTGCCGATATCAAAGAACGTACCAGTATTACTTCTATCCGTTTCATCTTTTCTACTATTGCCCAGTTTGTTGTTCAGGGGCTGACACTTCCTTTGGTCAGCAAGTTTTCCGATGGTGGAGATAAAGCTCATGGCTGGTTGTGTACTATTTCCTTGTTTGCGATAATAGGTTTCATTTTTCTTGTTACCGTATTTTTTTCTGCTAAAGAACGAATAACTCCTCCTGCCGGACAGAAAAACAATACACGTCAGGATATAAAGGATGTATTGAGCAGTTTGCCGTGGCGGGCTATGTTTGTATTGACACTGTTTGTTTTTATAACATTGGCAATGTGGGGAAGTGCAATGAACTATTATTTCGAAAATTATGTAGATGCAGGGGCGTTATATGCTTTTCTCGATAAGTTAGGATTGGTTGCAACCGAGGCTCAAGATTCAATAGGTTATTCTATACTAAATGCTTTTGGACTGATAGTCAGTTCTCCTGATAAGGCATACGAAGTTGGTTTTGGAGTTTTTAATATGTTAGGAGCTTTGGTTCAATTTTTCGGAGTAATTTTGTTATCAGAATATCTGGCTAATAAGTACGGAAAGAAGCAAACCTTCATTGTTTGTTTAACGCTGACTGCTATCTTTACAGCCATGTTCTACTTCCCGGCAAAGGACAATATAGGATTCATGTTTGTATTGAACTTCCTGAAGAGTTTGGCTTATGCACCTACCGTGCCTTTGTTGTGGGCGATGATAGCTGACGTAGCCGATCATTCTGAATATGTACATTATCGTCGTGCTACCGGATTTGTGTTTGCTGGAGTAGTTTTTTGCTCTTAAGGCTGGACTAGGTGTGGGAGGAGCTATTTTAGGTTTCTTGTTGTCTGGCTTTGGCTATATATCAGGAGCAGGAGTTGCTCAAAGTGATTCGGCTATTCATGGAATTATACTTTCGTCAAGTCTTATTCCAGCAGCAACATTCTTTGTCGGAGTGATAGCTTTATTCTTCTATCCGATAACGAAAAAATATAATGAGAAAATGCAGGCAGAACTTGCCGAACGTAGAAGTAAAAACGATTATTAACCTTTAGAAAAATCATATCATGAGAGTGAAACACATTGCATCAGCATTATTGATAGCAGCTTTTGTTGCTGCTTGTGGAAATCAAAAGGCAACAGTAGTTGAAGAACCTTCTCTGAAGGATGCTGTTGGTGATAAATTCCTGATGGGAGTAGCGTTGAATGTTAATCAGTCTTCAGGTGTTGATACCAGTTCGATAAAACTTGTGAAACAGCATTTCAATTCGATTGTAGCTGAGAACTGTATGAAGTGTGAAGTGATTCATCCGGAAGAAGATCGTTACGATTTTACCTTGGCTGATCAATTTGTCAGTTTTGGAGAAAAAAATGGTATGGCTGTTATCGGGCATTGCCTTATCTGGCATTCACAATTGGCTCCGTGGTTCTGTGTGGATGAAAAAGGAAATAATGTGACTCCTGAAGTGCTTAAGCAACGCATGAAAGATCATATTACAACAATTGTAACCCGATATAAAGGACGTATAAAGGGATGGGATGTTGTAAATGAGGCTATTCTAGAAGACGGCTCGTATCGTAAAAGTAAATTTTATGAGATTTTAGGAGAAGAGTTCATTCCGTTAGCGTTTCAGTATGCGCATGAAGCTGATCCGGATGCAGAATTGTATTACAATGATTATGCCATGAATATGCCAGGCAAACGTGAAGGAGTAGTAAAGCTTGTCAGCAGTCTGAAAGAAAAGGGGATTCGCATAGATGCTGTAGGTATGCAGGGACATATGGGAATGGACTATCCTGATATTAATGAATTTGAACAAAGTATAGTGGCCTTTGCCGGAACTGGAGTAAAAGTGATGGTTACTGAGTGGGACATGAGCGCTTTGCCGACAGTAAAACAAAGTGCTAATATTTCGGATACCGTAGCTTATCAGAAAATGTTGAATCCTTATCCGGAAACATTGCCCGATTCTGTTTCTAAAGCATGGAATAACCGTATGAAGCAATTCTTCGGCTTATTTGAGAAACATGCTGATGTGATTAGTCGTGTAACTGCATGGGGAGTAAGTGATAGTGATTCATGGAAAAATGATTTTCCGGTGAAAGGACGTCATGATTATCCGTTGTTATTCGACCGTAACTATCAACCGAAACCTTTTGTAAAAGAAATTATGGCAGAGAGCCAGTTGCCGGCAG
>ENA-OQJI01000003-OQJI01000003.1-human-gut-metagenome-genome-assembly--contig:-NODE-3-length-67778-cov-2.122319_pt1 | contig 67778 bp, 78 predicted proteins | sample MGYA00242602_ERZ504768 | MGnify/ENA primary metagenome ERZ504768 (study PRJEB26092, sample SAMD00036368) | human gut metagenome | host: Homo sapiens | study: EMG produced TPA metagenomics assembly of the...
CGTCTACTCCACCACCAAATCCAAAGACGAAAAGTTGAACAGTATCTTCTATTACCGCATGAGTACCGATAAGGATATGTACATCTCCCGTCACCAGATCTTTCAGAATTGTTTCCCGGCGCTTTCCTTTTACTGTTCCGGTAAGCAGCTCCACCCGTACATTCATACCCGCCAGAAAACGACATATCGTTTCATAATGCTGAGTAGCCAGAATTTCTGTAGGAGCCATCATGCAAGCCTGATAGCCGTTGTCCAGCGCAATCAGCATAGTCATCAGGGCAACAAGTGTTTTTCCGCTGCCCACATCTCCTTGCAGCAGACGGTTCATTTGTCTTCCACTTCCCATGTCACGGCGCATCTCCTTTATCACCCGCTTCTGTGCTCCAGTAAGCTGGAAAGGAAGATTCTGCGAATAGAAAGTATTGAATATCTCTCCTACTTTGCCAAATACCAGTCCGCGGAACTTATTTCTCCGTTCTTTGGTATAGCGAAGAATATTAAGCTGGACATAAAACAGTTCCTCGAACTTCAAACGGTATTGTGCTCTGCGGAGCAAATCAGGATTCTGAGGGAAATGAATGTTATACAGCGCATCAGTAAGCGGCATCAGCCGATAATGATCCACCAGTTGCGGACTCAAGGTTTCTTCAATAATCTCCTTCTGAAGCGCCCCGAAAAGATTTTTCATCAGTTTTTCCAGCGCATGCGAATTGAGATTGCTGCGCTTCATCTTTTCGGTCGTATTATAATAAGGCTGAAGCCCCATTGTAGAAAGAGTAAGCTCCTGTGCCGGATCAATATCCGGATGAGCTATATTTATTCGTCCATTGAATACGGTCGGCTTGCCAAAGACAATATATTCTTCATTTGCCTTATATTTCCCCATGATGAATTTCAGTCCCTGAAACCATACCAGATCGACAATACCCGTTCCGTCGGAAAAATGTCCGACCAGACGCCGCTGGCGACCTTCACCCATTGTTTCAAAGCTGAGTACCTTACCTTTTAACTGTATGTAAGGCATATTTCCATCTATTTCATGGATATAATACAGACGACTACGGTCGACATACTTATAAGGGAAATAACACAACAAGTCCCGAAAGGAATAGATATTCAGTTCCTTGTTCAGTATGGCCGCACGCTGCGGGCCCACCCCTTGCAAATATTTTATGTCACGCGTAGATAAATCGAACATTTATTTAAACCAGAACTTCTGCAACTTTCAAGTCGAATGGAGTAGTAAGCTTTATATTTTCACGATTTCCCGGTATTAAGAAGACAGGATGCCCCAAAGCCTCCACTACCGAAGCATCATCTGTAAAAGCGGAAGTATATGTTTGTCCGTAAGCCTGTTTCAGTAACGATGCAGTAAAAACCTGAGGAGTCTGCACCAGTTTATAACAGTCGCGTGGTACAGTCACACTCTTTTCGTCTGCTTCTATCCGACGGACTGTTTCCACTACATCAATAACCGGAATTACAGCTTGCTTTTCTTCAGCAGCAGCATAACAGGCGGCTATCACTTCCTGAGAAACAAAAGGACGTACACCATCGTGCACTCCTACTACACTATTCCTATCATCCACCAAGCCAGTCCGTTCTTTACAGAATGAAAACGAGTTTCTCCGCCGTTGGCGATACGATGGGGAAGCGTAAATCCATATTCCGCACAAAGGCGCTTCCAGTAGTCCTGCTGGTCTACCGGAAGTACCAATATGATATTTATACATTTATCGTAAGCATAAAAAGCCTCCAGCGTACGCATCAGTACAGGCTTTCCCTTTACCGGGATAAACTGCTTGGGTATATCTCCCCCCATGCGTAAACCTTTACCTCCTGCTACGACAATGATATATTTCTTCATCAGGCAAGCAACATTCCTTTTTTAACTTCCAAAGCTTTTTCTGCTCCTGCATATTTTTCCAGAATAGCAAAAGCAAAAGCCGGAGCAGCACCCGGACCTTTACCCAAGATAAAGTTATCGACAACTTCAACCATATTGCCTGTATATTCTGCACCTTCCAGATATTTGTCGAAGCCCGGATAGCAAGTAGCCTTCTTGCCTTTCAGCAAACCACGCTTGCCATATACCATAGGAGCTGCACAAATAGCAGCAAGAGGTTTACCTGCCGCAGCAAAACTCATAATCAGCTTGTCGAGTCCTGCATGAGCATCCAGATTTGTCGCTCCCGGAAGTCCACCCGGAAGAACAACCATTTCCACATCTTCTTCCTTCAAATCCTCGAACAGCATATCCGCAACGATAGGAACCTGATGTGAGCTGACAACGGTCTTTTCACCTGTTACCGACACAGTTTTTACATTCAGTCCCCCACGACGCATTACATCGAGTGGAAACATGGCTTCCATTTCTTCGAAACCTTCTGCCAAAAAGATACAAATAGTTTTCATAATATGATGAATTTAAATATGCTTATAGTCTTATTTCAACTTAAAGTAATAGGTTATCGTACCACTCTGATTGTTTACACCGTCTACCGAATTGAACCGAGCTCGACGAGCTGCCTCTTCTGCTGCACGACGCAAAGCGGGATTTACCGTATTGGTCCGTTTGTTTATACTCGTGCTGATGACTCTTCCGGCAGGATTTACTGTGATAGTAACCACAACTCTTCCTTCATCTTGTACATTGTATACAGGAACAGGCAACCCTCCAGGTCCCAAAGAACGTCCGTTCAAGTCGAATGTTCCATATCCTCCTACTCCTGAAGTCTTTCCCGTATTTCCATTTCCATCCGGACTACCTTCTATGCCTTGTCCGGAAGTAGCCGAACCTTTACTACCCATTTTAGATCCTTTACCAAATGCCCCGGCAATCTTGTTGGCAGCAGCCTGAGCAGCAGCACGTTCTTCTTCAGCACGCTTTTCGGCTTCAGTTTTTTCCTTGGGTTTGGTTACAACAGGTTTTGTTTCCTGCTTCTTTTTAGGAGTAACTTCTTTTTTAGGTTTTTCTTCTTTCGGCTTTTCCTTTTTTACCTGAATAGAAGGTTCATCATCCTGCGTAATCATAGGCTGTTTCACCTCCGGTTCCGGAGTTACTTCCGGTTCGGGTACAGAAGTTTCCGGCTGCGGCAATACATCAACCTCCGTCATTGTATACGGATCGGCATCTCCCTGAGCCATTTGTGTATTACCAAGCATAACCGGCACACCTCCTTCTTCTTGTATCTCAGGACGAGTAAGTGAGCAAAAGAGCAGCAATAGTACCACAAAGATATGCAGCACTACCGTTCCTATTATTCCGGTTACTTTACTTTTCTTCACTGTATTCTTTTTTAATTCTGTTTGTCAGGGCGGCGAGTAGCCAGAACCATTCTAAAATGATTTTCGTTGGCAATATTCAGGATACGGACAATTTCGCGATACGGAATCGACTCGTCAGCGTAAAGCGCCACATACATTTCCGGTTCCTTCGCAGCACACTCTTGCAAGAACGAAGGAACTTCGTCGAGTGCAAGCGGCATTTCATCCTCATTACCAAACGCCCCGTAATAATTCAAATCCTTATCGATAATTACCCGCGCCATAGGTTTGGCCGAAGTCTGCTCAGAACCCTGCGGAAGCAAGACCTTGATTGCATTCGGCGATACCATCGTAGAGGTAATCATAAAAAATATCAGCAGCAAAAAGATGAGGTCGGTCATCGACGACATACTGAAGGCCGGAGATATTTTCTGTCTTCTTTTCAGTGACATAGGCTTCTTATTTTTCGTTTGGTTCGTTCATCAAGTCCATGAAAGCAATGGTACGAGCTTCCATCTGACTTACAACCTTGTCTACGCGATATACCAGATGATTGTAAGCAAACATGGTAGCAATACCCACAACCAGACCGCCTACAGTGGTAATCATCGCTTCATAGATACCGCTCGAAAGCAGAGTAATATCAATATTGTTTCCGGCATTAGCCATATTCCAGAAAGCACGAACCATACCAGTTACCGTACCCAGGAAACCAAGCATCGGCGCACCGCTGGAAATAGTAGCCATAATAGAAAGTCCGTTTTCCAGTTTTGCAACTTCAATGTTTCCGGTATTCTCGATAGCAGCCTGTACATCGGCAACCGGACGTCCCATACGCATGATACCTTTTTCAATCATACGCGAAGAAGGAGTATTGGTTATACGGCAGTAATTGATTGCCGATTTGATTTCTCCAGTCTTGATATAGTCGCGGATACGATCCATAAACAACGGGTCTTCTTTACCCGCCTTGCGGATAGCTACCGCACGTTCAAAAAAGATATAAAAGGCTATGACAGACATCAGAGCCAGTACAATCATAATCCAACCACCTTTGCAAGCCATGTCCCAAAGGTTCATTTCCGATTCTCCCGATACAACAGGAGTCAATACGGGATTATTTCCCGTCATGGTGTCGGCAACGGTCTGTGCAGCTGCCAGCAGTGTCATTGTAATCATAATTTAACGAAGGCAATTTTTATATTCTTCAATAGTTTTCTTAAGTCCTAGATAGAGTGCGTCACAAATCAATGCGTGACCGATGGAAACTTCGTCCACCCATGGAATATTTTCATGAAAGTAAGCAAGATTCTCAAGGCTGAGATCATGACCGGCATTCAGTCCCATTCCCAACTTGCGGGTTACCTTTGCAGCCTCAACGAAAGGAGCAATGGCAGCTTCGCGATTCTTTCCATACTGTGATGCATAAGGCTCTGTATAAAGTTCCACACGGTCGGCTCCGGCTTTTGCCGCATACTCTATCATTTCCGTATCAGTTCCTACGAAAATAGAAGTACGTATACCTGCTTCTCCGAAAGTATCCATCAGCTCGGCCAGGAAGGAAAGATTATTTTTAGTATCCCACCCCGAGTTAGAAGTAATCTGGTCGGGAGCGTCGGGAACAAGCGTTACCTGATGCGGTTTTACCTTCAATACCAAGTCAATAAATTCTTTCGAAGGATATCCTTCGATATTAAACTCCGTACGAAGTATGGGACGAAGAGCCAACACGTCCGCATAGCGGATATGCCGTTCATCGGGACGAGGATGAACCGTAATCCCTTCGGCCCCGAAAGCCTCGCAATCCAACGCCACTTTTTCTACATCCGGGTTATTTCCCCCGCGAGCATTACGCAAGGTTGCTACCTTGTTTATATTCACACTTAGCTTAGTCATATTGAATTTATTTTATATCTTTGCGTCTACAACCTGCAAAGTTAACAGGTTTTGCGAGAAACCTGTTAACTTTACGTGACAAAAGATTGATAAAAAAAGCTACAAGATATGCAACGCAACCTCAGATTCGCCCTTTTTGGAAATACTTATCAGGAACATAAGTCGGCACATGTCACCCATTTGCTGGAGATATTGCGTGGCAAAGGAGCCGAAATCTGTATCAGCAACGAGTTTTACGACTTTTTAAAACAGCATACAAAAGCAAACCTCGACGGACTGGAGATATTCAAAGGTTACGACTTTAATGCAGACATGGCACTCAGTATCGGTGGCGACGGAACCTTTCTGCGTGCAGCAAGCCGTGTAGGAAAGAAAGAAATTCCTATCCTGGGCATCAATACCGGACGTCTGGGATTCCTTGCCGATATATCACCCGACCAGATGGAGGAGGCTTTCGATGAATCTACGAAGGGAAATACCTTGCCGAACCTCGCAGGGTATTGCATCTGACATCCGAAGGATACGTGCTGAAAGGCTATCCCTACGGACTGAACGAAATAGCTATTCTGAAACGTGACAGCTCGTCGATGATTACCATACGGGCTTACATAAACAGTGAGCCACTCTGTTCGTATCAGGCAGACGGCCTGATTATCGCAACTCCCACCGGCTCGACAGGTTATTCACTCAGTGTAGGAGGTCCGATTCTTGTGCCGCAAAGCGGAACTATCAGTCTGACTCCCGTGGCTCCACACAGCCTGAACGTACGCCCGATTGTCATTCGCGACGACTGGGAAATCACACTCGACGTAGAAAGCCGAAGCCACAACTTTCTGGTAGCCGTAGACGGACGCAGTGAAACATGCCGCGAAGGAATCCGCCTGACGGTACGCCGTGCCGATTATTTCGTACGCATCGTAAAACGCTGTCATCACTCTTTCTTCAATACGCTTCGGGAAAAAATGATGTGGGGAGCAGACAGCCGTTTATAGTTCAGGAATACATACTGAAAGCTTCAGAAAAAGGCTTCACAAACTAGCGGAAAATGCCCTATTTTTTCGTACAAAGATTGTCGAAGTTTGTACAGATTTAAAAAAAATATCCTGATGTTTTTCCGAAAACATCAGGATATTTTTTTAAAACGTCAGCAAGAATATAATACGTTTCTTACGAGAATATCATTCTTTTATCAAAAAGAAGGATTTATCAATTGATTAACAGTGCATTACAAACACTCGGGCAGCTGACTCAACTTCATGCTGTTTGAACCTTTTATCAGGATATAATATCCCTGAGGCTTATGCATCCGGATATCAGCCAGCACTTCATCTACATGCTGAAAAGTCTGATAGGAATGAGTGGCTGCTGCAAATTCGGGACCAACCAGAACAACACGGTCAAAACCACATTCCTTCAGATAATCTACCACCTTCTGATGTTCTTCCCGACTTGCTTCACCCAATTCCTTCATATCGCCAAGAATCACCATCTTATGCGGAGCTTCTACCTGACGGAAATTCTTCAAGGCAGCCATCATACTGGTCGGGTTGGCATTATATGCATCCACAATCAGTTTATTATCGGCTGTTTCTTTCAGTTGCGACCGGTTATTGTGAGGCAGATACGACGCCAGCGCACTGCTGATATCATCATCAGACACTCCAAAGTAACGTCCGATAGCTGCTGCTGCCAGCATATTATCCAAATTATACGAGCCGATAAGATGTGTATTCACCTCGTGCGATACTCCTTCTGCTGTCCATCGGAAAGACAGGAAAGGTGAACAGCTTATCAGTTCTCCACTGACATACAAACCGGCAGTCTGCCCGTAACGCACACAAGTCAACCCTTCGGCAATGCCATTCAGGTAAGGATTTTCATTCTGGATAAAGATAGTAGCTCCACCTTTATCCCGCAGAAAATCGTACAACTCTCCTTTCGTGCGGATAACTCCCTCGAAAGATCCGAAACCTTGCAGGTGAGCCTTGCCTACATTTGTTATAATTCCATAATCCGGTTCGGCAATATGTACCAGTGTCTTTATTTCTCCCGGATGGTTCGCACCCATTTCGACAACCGCCATTTCGTGTTCTTTTGTCAGACGAAGCAACGTGAGCGGTACTCCGATGTGATTATTGAAATTACCTTCTGTATATAATGTATTGAACTTCCGGCTCAGCACCGTAGAAATGAGTTCTTTGGTTGTGGTCTTTCCATTCGTACCTGTAATGCCGATAACCGGCGTTTTCAGTTGCCGGCGGTGATAATTAGCCAGTTGTTGCAAAGCCTGCAAACAGTTGTCTACGAGAATTGTACCCTCACCCGCATATTCAGATTCGTCGATTACAGCATAGCGGCAACCCTGCTTCAAAGCCTGTGCGGCAAAAGCATTGCCATTAAAAGTTTCTCCTTTCAGGGCGATGAACATAGAACCCTCAGGACAGTTGCGGCTATCGGTGGTCACCTTACCGCATTCCATAAAACATTTATATAATTCTGCTATTTCCATATTTTCTGTAACAAAATATTCCGGCACAAAGATAACGTAATTTAATTTCCCGCGACTGCGAAAAAACAAATTATTGTGTGTACATTTGCAGCGCTTAAAGACGTATTCATCGGACATGGAAAACAGTATCACGAAACTTATCAATGTAAAGGGACAGTTAATGGACTTATCCTACCCGCAGGTAATGGGTATCCTGAATGTTACTCCCGATTCTTTTTATGCCGGAAGCCGGAAACAGACAGAAACGGAAATTGCAGAACGTACACTTCAAATCGTGTCGGAAGGGGGAAGCATTATCGATGTAGGAGCTTATTCATCACGCTCCAATGCAGAACATATCAGTGCGGAGGAGGAAATGTCTCGTCTGCGTCACGGACTGGAGATTGTATTCCGCGAATGTCCCGATGCCATTGTTTCGGTAGATACGTTCCGGGCAGATGTTGCACGTATGTGTGTAGAAGAGTACGGCGCAGCTATCATCAACGATATAGCAGCGGGCAATATGGATGAAAACATGTTTGCAACCGTAGCCCGGCTCGGTGTCCCCTACATCATGATGCACATGCAGGGAACTCCGCAAAACATGCAGCAGGCTCCACACTATGACAATGTATTGAAAGAAGTATTATATTACTTTCTGAAAAGGTACAGAAGCTGCGTGACCTGGGAGCCAAGGATATCATCATCGATCCGGGATTCGGATTCGGAAAGACGCTGGAACACAACTACGAGCTACTGGACAAAATGGAAGAATTCCAGATATTCGAACTGCCTGTACTGGTAGGAGTTTCACGCAAGTCGATGATTTACCGCCTGCTGGGAGGAGAACCGGAAGATGCCTTGAACGGAACAAGCGTCGTCAACACAATAGCCTTGATGAAAGGAGCCGACATCCTGCGTGTACACGATGTGCGTGCCGCATCCGAAGCAGTCAAAATAGTTGCCGCCATGAAAAAGTTAACTCCTGTAAGTTTGTAAATATAAAATTATGCCTTTCGATATTTCCATACTTAGCGTCAAAGATATTATCGACATTCTGCTGGTAGCGTTTCTATTATACAAAACCTACAAGCTGATGAAATCGTCGGGATCAATCAATGTATTTACGGGAATTCTCGTGTTTATCGTCATTTGGGTTATCGTATCGCAAGTGCTGCAAATGCGTCTGCTCGGTTCGATATTCGATAAGCTGGTAAGCGTGGGAGTCATTGCACTGATTGTAATCTTTCAGGATGAAATACGTCACTTCCTGCTCTCGCTTGGTTCACGCCACCGCACAAGCAGTCTGCTTCGCTTTTTTTAAGGGAAGTCAGAAGAACGACAACAGCAAAGAGGCCATCATGCCTATTGTCATGGCTTGCCTCAACATGAGTAAAGGAAAAGTGGGCGCACTGATTGTCATCGAAAAGAATTTTCCACTGGATGACATCGCACGTACAGGAGATATCATCGATGCGAACATCAATCAGCGACTGATAGAAAATATTTTTTTCAAAAACAGTCCGCTACACGATGGAGCTATGATTATCAGCAACAAACGTATAAAGGCTGCCGGATGTATTCTTCCGGTATCACATAACCTGAACATTCCGAAAGAGTTGGGTCTAAGACACCGTGCCGCACTGGGAGTTTCTCAGGAAACAGATGCCATGGCAATTATCGTTTCCGAGGAAACCGGAGGTATTTCCATAGCCTATCAGGGTGAGTTCTACTTAAAACTGACGGCTGAGGAACTGGAAAGAATGCTTACGAGTGAAGATGAGCTTTAAGGATTAATCCAACATCAGGCTCATATAGGGATGAAGGTCTTTCAGTACAAGAGCAGTCAGCTCGCTTATTGTGACACAAGCATACTCTTTTCCCATCTGATAACCTTGTATCATCTTCCCCGGAGAAACCGTGTAATATCCATTGTTTTCTCCGATAACCTCGTCTCCTTGCAGATGAATACAGAGTTCCTCCCCTTGATAAACAGCAGCATACAACTCAAGGCAAGCAGGAACATTTATTAAGCGTGCCATGCCTAATTCATGCATCTCGTCAGCAAAAGGAAGTATGCATGTCATGGTTTCAGCTTGATAAAAAGCAGCGAGTTGATGTAATGCAACTGTCAGGTCCGCCTCGTCAGACAGAAGTATTTCTTTGACAGAAAGTGTCTTTTCCTGCATCAGGCAAAAGATAAGTCCGGACAAGACATCACCTTTATAAATTGTCCATACATCACCTTTGCTCAAAGCCAGATCAGACAGTACAACATGGAAATCATCAAAGGTGTGCTGTATGCAGCACGACCGCCTGTTCATTTGTTCATTAAAGTATGGATAAATTGTTTCTTCAGGGTTTTTCAACAGATCTATCTTACTCATTTTCAGATATGATACAGAGTTATTAACAGGTTGTTCATAACTGTTGATAACTTTTTTCAGCACACCATAACGGAAACAAGTCGCGTAGCCTGAGCGAGCATAATATCCTTTCAACCAATCTTCGGCAGGAATTAGTGTTGAAAACACGATTCCCTCATCGAACATGGAACGATGTGTTTCCTCAAGCAGGCGACGCATAGCCCCTCTTGCCCGATAATCAGGATGAGTACAAGCGCCCGATATATATGAAGCAGCTACCGTCCGGCCACAAAATGTCATCGGATAAGATATCATCTGAAGCGCAGAAATCACCTTACCATCTTCTATTATCGCTTTATTAATCTGGTCGGTATAACGTAAACGGAAATAAAGGTCTACAAATGCTTCATCATCATTGAAGCAAGTTTCCCAAAGTTGCCTGACTTGTTCTTTTACGCTCATTGTAATTCCACGATATATTTTTCAAGAAGAGTTTCTGGATAATAAGACAATTTAGCCTTACGCAGTCCTTCCAGCCCCAGGTCTTCCTCACGGTTGATATAAATGTACTGTTCCGGAATACGATTAGCAAACTCATTGTTAATCATAGCATAGGCTCCTTCTATATCTGTATTTGCTTTCTCTACACAAGTATCGAAAGTTTCATTGTTTATAGGAGCTCCGAAAGTAAATGCTACAATCTCTCCGTTAACATGCAATACTCCTCCTCGCAGATCCAGTTCGTTAATATGCTTCAACGCATCAGTCATCGAACGCCGTTCTGCTATCAGAGCTTCATTCTCTGCACAGTCGTTTGCTTTACACCACATGCTTTCCAGACGCAGACACTCAGGGACGAGTTCGGCTGTCAACTCCTTATATTCATAATTAGGATAAGCTGCTTTAAACCGATTGATATGATTCCGTTTAGGCTGGTACTTTTTTCCACGAAGCGTTGCCAGATCAGAACGAAGATATACATAATCAAAATAATCACGATCGGCTGTAAACGTAAAACGCCCCGGAAAAGCAGCTTCCAGTTCTGCACGCATATAGCTACATACACCCAACAAACGGAAAGGAACACCTTTGCTGCGCGCATCCTCTATCAGCACGTCAACAATTCGATGTACATCGCCTTCACCCACCGGCATCATATATGCCAGTTCATTATCTGCATAAAAACGGAACAACAGAAAGCCGTCCATTTCAGCAATTTCCGTCTGGTACAAAAACCTCCAGCTATACAGATTAGAAAACGACAAATCGCAGTTACGGCGCTTGCTTGTTAAAGTATAACGCTGCACAGTTTCCTTATCTTCCAGTTCTATGGGTCTAAATGGTATCATATTATATTTCTTTTATTTTTCAGGCGTAACCATGCTTAAAAAGAAACGCACCGATATTAAAAAACATCGGCACGCTTCCACGAAACATGCTCGCATTGGATTTTATAATTTAATAGAGCCCCAGCAGATGAAGGATAGTCGGAGTAAGCAAAGCAGTCAAAATACCGTTCAGAGTCAATCCCAGACTGGCATAAGCTCCATACTTTCCACTGACCTCCATAGCACGCGATGTTCCTACCGCATGCGAAGCTGTTCCCATCGAAAGCCCTTGCGCTATAGGACTTCCAACATGTCCTACCTGAAGTACCTTAAAACCACAAATAGCACCAAATAGTCCTACAACAATCACTACCGCTGCAGTAAGAGAAGGTATTCCGCCTACTGCATCCGAAACTTCCATCGCAATCGGAGTCGTCACCGACTTTGGAGCTAACGACATGATAACCTCTGGAGAAGCTCCCAGCAGTTTTGCTATAATAGTAACCGATACTAGTCCGACAAGACAGCCTGCTAATTGAGAAACAATTATCGGCATTAATTGTTTTTTTATCATGCGTAATTGTAGATACAAGGGAACCCCCAGTGCTACAACTGCCGGCTTCAACCAGAACTCAATCAAGGAACCTGCTTCATAATATTTTTCATACGAAACATTTGTCAGTTTCAGAAAACAAATCAGCAAGGCAATCGCTATCAATATCGGATTAAGAATAATCAAACCTGTTTTTTTCTGCAACTGTTTGGAAAGAAAAAAGAATCCAAACGTAATGGCGAGCAAAAAGAATTTACTTTCTAAATATTCCATACTTACGAACCAATTGATGAACCCAACCTGTAACAACTAACACTAATACCGTACTTACTAAAGTAGCAATGACAATAGGCCAGAACTCGGCAGCAATAATGTCAAAATATAACATCAGCGCCACCCCCGAAGGAACGAAGAAAAAGCCCAGATTAGCTACTAAGAAATCGGACAATCCCTGCACCCAGTGCAGTTTTATCCAACCTAACTGTAAAAATAACGTAAGTAAAAGCATGCCAATAATACTCGACGGCAGCTTAATTCCCGTCAGATAAACTATCAGTTCACCTAACGCCAAACATCCAAAAAGGATAGAACATTGACGAATCATACCTATTAATATTATCTTGAAAAACGGACGTAAAGTTATACAATAGAAGAAAACGCTGTATCGAAAGTGGCCTTTTTTATTTCTTCTGCTATTAAACATAAGTTTTTTGCATACTTTAGGAGAAAAAAAAACTCGCTTTTGCAAACTAGATATTACAAAAATGCGTATTTTTGCAGTGCGATATATACTTCTTGTTATCGCGCACGATAAAAGAATCACATATAATAAATATATTCATTAAGTCATGGATTTAATTAGTCAAATCGTTGAACGCGCTAAAGCAAACAAACAGCGCATTGTGCTTCCGGAAGGAACTGAAGAACGTACTTTAAAAGCTGCCAATCAGATATTGACAGATGGTGTAGCTGAGCTGATTCTGTTGGGAAATCCCGATGAAATCATGGGTCTGGCAAAAGAATGGGGCTTAGGAAATATCCATAAAGCAACAATCATCGATCCGGAAAACCATCCGAAACAAGAAGAATACGCACATTTGTTATGCGAACTTCGCAAGAAAAAAGGAATGACTATCGAAGAAGCCCGTAAACTGGTTCTCAATCCATTATACTTGGGCTGTTTGATTATCAAAGCGGGCGATGCTGACGGTCAGTTGGCTGGTGCACGCAATACTACCGGCGACGTTCTGCGCCCTGCATTGCAAATTATCAAAACAGCTCCGGGCATTACTTGCGTATCTGGTGCCATGCTGCTTTTGACTCATGCTCCAGAATGTGGTGACAATGGTGTATTGGTAATGGGTGACGTAGCCGTAACTCCTGTTCCAGATGCAAACCAATTGGCTCAAATCGCAATCTGTACAGCACAGACAGCTAAAGCAGTTGCCGGACTTGATCCACGTGTAGCTATGCTGAGCTTCTCAACTAAAGGTTCTGCTAAACATGAAGTTGTAGACAAAGTAGTAGAAGCATTGAAGATTGCTAAAGAAATGGATCCAGCATTGAAGATCGACGGTGAACTGCAAGCAGATGCTGCCCTGGTTCCAAGAGTAGGTGCAAGCAAAGCTCCAGGTTCTGAAATCGCAGGAAAAGCTAACGTATTGGTTGTTCCATGTCTGGAAGTAGGTAACATTTCTTATAAACTGGTTGAACGTTTAGGACACGCTACTGCCGTAGGACCTATCCTGCAAGGTATCGCACGCCCAGTAAACGATTTGTCACGCGGATGCTCTATCGACGACGTTTACAAGATGATCGCTATCACAGCCAACCAGGCTATTGCAGCAAAAGCTCAATAATTAGGAACTTAATTTATACAGCATTGTCATTCAGACGTCATTCAATGCAATCTCGTTCTGAATGACAACTGTTTTTATTTCACATTAATAAAACAATAAAATTCATATATGAAAGTATTAGTACTCAACTGCGGTAGTTCATCAATCAAGTACAAATTGTTCGAAATGACAACCAAAGAAGTCCTCGCACAAGGAGGTATCGAAAAAATCGGTCTGCCAGGCTCTTTCCTGAAGTTGACTTTGCCTAACGGAGAAAAGAAAATCCTTGAAAAGGACGTACCTGAACATACTACAGGTGTACAGTTTATTTTCGACACACTGACTAACGCAGAATACGGCGCAGTAAATAACTTGCACGAAATCAAAGCAGTAGGTCATCGTGTATTGCACGGAGGAACAAAATTCAGCGGTTCTGTATTGATTGACGACGCTGTTATTGCAGCTGTAGAAGAATGCTGCGACCTGGGTCCGTTGCACAATCCAGCAAACCTGAAAGGTATCTATGCTGTACAGAAACTGTTGCCTGAAGTACCACAGGTAGCTGTATTCGATACTGCTTTCCACCAGACTATGCCCGACTATGCATATCTGTATCCGATACCTTACAAATATTTCGAAAAATATGGTATCCGCCGTTATGGTTTCCACGGAACATCTCATCGCTATGTATCAAAACGTGTATGCGAATATCTGGGTATTCCACAAGAAGGTTCCAAGATCATCACTTGCCACATCGGAAACGGTGGTTCTATCGCTGCGGTAAAAGACGGTAAATGTATCGATACTACTATGGGACTGACTCCGCTGGAAGGTCTGATGATGGGTACACGTTGCGGTGATATCGACGGTGGTGCTATCACTTATATCATGAAAAAAGAAGGCCTTACACCTGATGAAATGTCTACTCTGCTGAACAAGAAGAGCGGTGTATTGGGAATGTTCGAAAAATCAAGTGATATGCGTGAACTGGAAGATGCAGTAGCCAGAGGAGAAGAACGTGCCATCCTTACAGAAAACATGTATTTCTACCGCATCACTAAATACATCGGTGCATACGCAGCTGCAATGGACGGTGTAGATGTAATCTTGTTTACTGGTGGTGTTGGTGAAAATCAGGCTACAGCTCGTGCCGGCGTTTGTAAGACACTGGGCTACCTGGGCGTCAAGATCGATCCGGAAAAGAACAAAGTTCGCAGCAAAGAAGCGATCATTTCTACCGACGATTCTAAAGTAAAAGTTGTAGTTATCCCGACAGACGAAGAGCTGATGATTGCAACAGACACAATGGACATACTGAACAGCATGAACAAATAAGGAACAGCATACCTTAAATAGCTTAAAAAAGAGGATATTCCTCATAAGTTTTCTTATCTTTGCAGCGAGCAAAAAAGAAAGACTTATATGGAATGTCTTCTTTTTTTATGCCATCAAAACAACAAGAAACACGCCTCTATTATGAAAAAGAAAATCGTAACCTTTGGTGAAATCATGCTTCGCCTTACTACCCCGGATAACTTACGTATGCAACAAAGCCGTGAGTTCCTGGTCAACTACGGCGGTAGCGAAGCCAATGTAGCCATCTCCATCGCCAACTTTGGAGGAGATGTAGAATATATTACCCGCCTTCCAGATAACGCTCTAGGAGAAACATGTCTGGCCGAACTGCGTTCACACAATATCGGAACACGACATATCCTAATCGGCGGACACCGTCTGGGAACTTATTACATGGAAAAAGCCGCTGCCATGCGTAACTCAAAAGTCATTTACGACCGTGAGGGTTCTGCTTTCTCCGAACTGAAACCTGGAATGATAGACTGGCATGCAGCATTTGCCGACGCTGCAATTTTCCACTGGTCGGGCATAGATGCAGCACTGACTCCGGGACTTGCAGAGGTATGCAAAGAAGCTATTACCGTTGCCAAGGAAATGGGACTGACCATTTCATACGACATAAACTACCGAAAGAACCTTTGGAATTATGGTAAGAGTGCACAAGAAGTGCTTCGTCCACTGATGGTAAGCAGTGATATCATGTTTGGTAGTGAAGGAGAATATGCTTTGCTGACTGGAATTCCTGCCCCAGGATTTAAGGCAACAAAAAGTGGCGAAACATACGATGTAAAAGCTTACGAAGAGTTTTGTAAGGCAATCAGCCAGCAAATTCCAAATTGCAAATACATATATATTGCCCTGCGTAACGTGATGAGCTCGGAACATCATACCTTTGCCGGAGTGCTTTACTCTAATGGCAGCATGAAATATACACGAGTATTCGATATCGACAATGTTATCGACTGCGTTGGTGTGGGTGATGCATTCTGCGGTGCTATGCTGTATGCACAACATGCTTACGAGGATGAACAGAAACGTGTAGACTTCTCAACCGCAGCTTCTGTTCTGAAAAATACAATTGCCGGCGACTATAACATCGTAAAAGTATCTGAAGTAGAAGGCTTGCTGGCTAAACATGAAAGTGGAGAGATAGCTCGATAAAGCAACCTTACCCTATATAAAAATAGAAGCCTGCTGGACAATGTCTGGCAGGCTTTTGTTATGTATAAATACACTCTTATCGTACAGAAGTTTCTCCCTCGATATACTGTTCCAAGAACATTGACTCGCCATCGAATACTGCATACGAAAATTCATTAATCCAGTCACCCAGAATCATCATTCGTGATGAACGGCTCAGCATCAGATCGAGTACGATATGACGATGTCCGTAGATAAAGTAATTAATATCCGGATGTGTCTTCAGATACTCCTTGGTAAATAACACCAAAGGTTCTTTATCTTCACCCATATATTCCGGTTCTTTTCCATCTTTTCGTTTCAGGCGACTATGTTTTGCCCACTCCAGACCAAACTCAATACTCCAGCGAGGATGCAGCATTGAAAACATACGTTGCAACGTTTTACTATGAAACATTGTACGAAGTAGTTTAAACTTACGGTCACCATCACCCAGACCGTCGCCATGAGCCAGGAAAAATTCCTTGCCATAAATCTCGCAAGTCAGCGGTTCACGATGAATCGTAACGCCACACTCCTTTTCCAGATAGTCACCACACCAGATATCATGATTACCGATAAAGAAATGCACCTCTACTCCCATATCGGTCAACTCGGATATTTTTCCCAGAAAACGGGTATATCCTTTCGGAACAACAAGCTTGAATTCGTACCAGAAGTCAAACATATCGCCCAGCAGATAAACAGCAGCCGCCCGGTTCTTGATACTGTCGAGAAAGCTAACCAGCCGACGTTCCTGCGTACGACTATGCGCTATCGCACGTGAGCCCAGATGGGCATCGGAAAGGAAATACACATTCTTCATTTTGCTATATTTAGAGTTTGAACAATGAATCCAGATACGTATAGAAAGCAGGATCTTCACCTACCACAACCCGGGCTATTTTACCCTGAGGATCTATCACAATTTTTGTAGGAAATCCTTTAACGGCGTACACTACGGTCAAATCTTCCTGTCCCGCATTGCGTACATGCAGCCAAGGAATTTCATGCTCGGCAACAGCAGCCTTCCATTTCTTTTCCGTATCACCGCAGTCTATGCCTACAATCTCCATCCGGTCTTTATACTTTTCGTAAGCCTTCTTCATATCAGGCAGCCCCTTAATGCACCAGCCGCACCAGCTTCCCCAAAAGTCCAGCACCACATATTTGCCTCGCAGCGACGAAAGAGCAAAATCCTTCCCATTGATATCTTTCAGCACAAACTCGGGAGCTTCTTTTCCTTCTTTGATATTTTGAGAAGCAGCCTTACGTGCTTCTGCCTCCTTCAAAGCATCCTGCATGGCAAGATAAAGCGAAGACATCGGCCCCGTCTTTGCCTTTTCGCCCACAAGAGGCAGCAAAACCTTGGCGCGAGCACCCCCCAGACCAGCAAGCAGATACACGGAAACATCACTATCGGGATACTTACGGATGTACTGTTCCTTACAATTGCTTATTTCATCGGCTATCGGTTGATAAATCTGACGCAGCGAGTCAATACGCTGAGGATTCAACTGTCCTTCCTGCTGCATCTTCATGATAACTTCTGTCGTAGCTTCCATCCGCTGTTGAGCAGACTTCCACCCTTCTGCAGCTTCGGCATAATTCTTATGGAATACATTCCCTTCTGCCTGATAATCATCTATGGAACCTGTCAGCTGAACGGTTTCACCCGGAAAAGCGACTACGCTGACTGTTTTGCGCAACGAAGAAGCCTCACCACTTTTAGGCTTGGCGTAAAAATACATTTCAGCAGGCATATTACCTGTCTCCACTTTATACGTAAAGTGCCTCTGTCGTATGGCTACTGCATCCGTTTTCAGGTTCTCACGCTTCAAATCGGATATGGGGAAATAATCTACAAGCAATGTATCACTGTCTATTCCCGACAGCCTGCCCTCGACTGTTGCTACCTGAGCAGACAAACTTCCGGCAAACAACCCGGCCGTTCCCGCAATCAGAAGCATACGTTTCGTATTCATAGACTCAGTTTATGTTTATCAAAGAAAACCCAGTTCCAGTTTTGCCTCCTCGGTCATCATGTCCTTATCCCATTCAGGTTCGAACACCAGATTAATTTGAGCAGCTTTCACACCTTCTACCGATTCTATTTTCTGGCGGATATCCTCCATAATGAAGTCGGCAGCCGGACAGTTGGGAGCAGTCAGTGTCATGTCAATCACAACCTCACCATCATCCTGCAAGTCTATTTTATATATCAGTCCCAAATCGTATACGTTGACTGGAATCTCCGGATCGTATACGGTTTTCAGCATTTCTACAATACTTTCTTCTACTTTCAGTTTAGTTTCGTTATCCATAAAGCACGCTTTTAGTTACATGTGCAAATGTAATAAAAAAATGGAATAACGAAAATACACTCATATCCTTCCCTCATCGCAATAGCTATAATAGCCGCCATCGGTTATTACCAGATGATCGAGCAAGCGGATATTCATCACCTCGGCTGCCCGCCTCAACGCTTCTGTCAGACGGTCGTCATCGCGGCTGGGCGATGTGTTTCCAGAAGGGTGATTATGGCAAAGTACCATGGATACCGCCCGTTTGAGCAGAGCCTCACGCAAAATACAACGGACATCCACCTGTGTGGAAGCAAGTCCGCCACGACTGATACAAATACGGTCTATGATTTTCGATGACTGATTGAGCAACAGCACCCAGCACTCCTCCACCGGAAGGTCGCACATCAACGGATAAAACACCTCATATATATCTTTGGAGCATCTGATTTGTTTTCTTTCCAACGGCTCCTCCTCCAGCCGCCGTCTGCCTATTTCCGAAGCAGCTAGAATAGTAATTGCCTTTGCCGGACCTATTCCCTTATAGCGGCAAAGTTCATCGATAGTTGTCTTCCCCAGTTCACTCAGACTGTTACGATAGTCGCCGAGCACCTTTCGCATCAGCTCCACCGCAGAATCTTCCGTATTTCCTGAACCTATCAGAATAGCCAGCAGTTCGGCATTCGACAAAGCAGCAGCGCCGTGCTGCATCATTTTTTTCACGCGGGCGGTCCTCCTCCGCCCATTGGTTGATTGTCAGTTTATTATTACCCATTTACTCATAAAAGTTCTTCTCGAAGGCGGAAAAGGCTCCTTTACCCCGCACACAGCGTTTCCACCATGCCGACAAGAAACCGGTTCCATAACCTGTCAACTGTATAAACGCAGCAACGACAGATAATATACCGATATACAAACTTTTATTTTGTATGGAAGAATCAACAAATATAATCAGAGCGAACAGTGCAAGCAACAAGAGTGCCCACGGACATATCAGCGAAGCAAGCAGCACCAGCACTACCCCTACCGTAAATGCAGCAGGAAGCATGTGCACCAGTTTCAGCGATTCTGGATATTTTTTATATAAATTGATACGTGCGATACCCGAATTATGTACCTGCTTGAAGAACTTCTTCAGATCAGTACGGCGTTTATGCCACACCCATGCTTCAGGAAACAAGCGACAACGACATCCGGCCTTAAATATCCGGATACTGAAATCAATGTCTTCGCCGAAACGCATTTTCGAGAAACCTCCCAACTTGCGATATACATCGGCACGTACTCCCATATTGAAACTTCTGGGATAAAACTTATCCATTTTCTTTTTCCCGCCACGAATACCTCCTGTAGTAAAGAAAGAGGTCATGGCATAATTTATCGCTTTCTGTGTAGCCGAGAAAGAATCGTGTGCACGGTCTGGTCCTCCAAAAGCGTCGGCAGGCTCACGTTTCAACTCTTCATCGACAGCAGCAAGATACCCCGGAGGTAATACACAATCCGAATCCAAGATCAACAGATATTCTCCCCGACTGCGTTCTGCTCCAAAGTTACGCGTCTGCCCCGGTCCTGAATTCGGCTTATTATAATAATGTACATCCAGCAGTGTACGGTATTTCTCTACCACATCTTCACAGGGTACAGACGAACCATCTTCTATAACCAATACTTCAAAATCACCAAGGGTTTGCTTCGTAAGACTTTGCAGCAATTCATCCACCTCATCCGGACGGTTGTAAACGGGAACGATAAAAGAATATCTCATAATCTGTATTTTCGGTTTCTGTTACAAATATACGTCTTTCTTTAAAGTATATTTTAATTTATAGAAGTTTATTCAACATTTCCCATTCATTACAAGAACATCCCCAAAAAACATCAGCATATTTCATTTATCTTTTGTACAAAAATAAAAAACATCGAGATATTTTCCCGATAAATTCAGCAAATAATTGACAAAGCCTCGTCATGATTTTTTTGTAACAAATATCTCGCTTTACGACAAGGATTTTCCTAACTCGAATACACAAAAAAAGATTTTTTTCATTCTTTCTGTTACAAAAGATATAGCTTTACGTTTAACTTTTTGAAAACAATTCGTACGACCCGATATAAAAGCATGAGTAAAGAAACACTGACATCGACTTTCACTGAACTGAGAAAAGGTTTTCTCAGGCTAGCCATGCGCTTCCTGCCGAATAAGGAAGATGCTGACGATGCTCTTCAGGAGGCTTTCTTCCGCCTGTGGAAACATGCTGACCAGATCGGTTCACGAGAAGAAGCTGAAGCGCTTACGGTAGTAACGGTAAAAAACCTGTGTATCGACACATTACGCAGACGGAATCACCTGCCTACCGTAGAGCTGGACGAGAACCGGGATGAATCTATTTCCGATTCTACGGCTGAAAGTATGGAGAAAGAAGAGCGTTTCCGTATAGTGGAACGCATTATCGAACTCAGACTGACTCCACTCCAGCAACAGATTCTGCACATGAAAGAATACGAAGGGAAAAAATACAATGAGATAGCCGATATACTGGGCATGCAGGAACCGGCAGTACGCATGCAACTTTCGAGAGCAAGAAAAGAAATCAGAGAATGTTACCTAAAACAAATGGAACGATGAAAGAATACGAACGGACTTTTCAACAGTGGAAAGAGTTGGCAGAACGCTACTTCGAAGCAGAAACTACCGAGACCGAAGAAGAAGCGCTGGCACGCTTTCTGGCCACTCCTGCCGCACAAGGCAAGGAGTTCGACGAACTTCGTGCCGTAATGGGATACACCGCTACCGGACGTGCCATATACCACAAGCATCGTACACATAGCGTGCGACTGAGGTATTATGCAGCAGCCGCAGCAATAACCGGCATTATCGCACTGACAGCTGCCTGGCAACTGTCGGAAAGAACGAACGTATGTGTAGCTTATATCAATGGCGAACGTTGCACAAACAAGGAAATCGTTCTTTCGGAAGCAATGAAATCAATAGAAAAAGTAAAGCATGCTTCACCGCAGGAAACAGTACAAGAGCAACTGTCTGATATATTCCAGACACTCGAGGCAGGCGAATCCGTATCAGTTGACAATCAAAAAGAATGAAATATATGATAAGACGATGGATTATACTAGGAATAACCATGCTGGCTGTGCTACCTCTATGGGCACAGAAAGGCATGCATGTGGAAGCCTTGTTCGACAGCCGTTTCAAGCAGGATAAGCGGGCGGTAGAAGTTCTTATCAAAGGGAAGGAACTGAAAAAATATCATCTGACCCTTTTCCGCAGCCTGACAGTAACCGACGCTCCGACACTATCCAAAGAAATAGAGGCACTCGTCAGTCAGGATGCAGAAACAGCTGTCGATAAGGAGGTAGGGAAAGTTGGCACACGGCTATATTACGGTTTTTTCTGCTTTCCACCCAAAAACGAAAGTTACCGCTACTTGTTTTACCGGAACACTTCGGTAGTTCCTAACAGCAACAAGAAGCCGGAAGTAACTGTTGTATATATGGAAGGACAGGTAACACTGGAAGAGTTGAAACAGATGTTCAAATAAGATAAAAACAAAACACTATAAAGATATGAAAAAAATGATTTTGCTTGTAGCGACACTGCTGGTTGCAGCAAGCGGATACGCCGAAAGTAAAGATTCATTAAAGGTTGAGAATGTAATGAGTGTAGAAAATCCAGAACGGGTAACAATTACAGAATCGGACAACCGTCTTATGGTAGAAATCGACGGAAAGAAAGACAATCCAAGTTTCCGTTATGTCCGCGAAGTAGAAATATCGCCTTCGGATGTTTCGGTCACCAAAGAACGTAGTGGCAACTGGGATTTTAATATTCCATTCAGGAAACGGACACCGGAACAAAGACATAAAAGAAACGAATTTGTAGTCAAAGACTTCAAAATAGGACTTTCTACCGTGCAAGGAGCCCCCGACAACATGGATGTAAGCATGGGCTCATCGTGGGAAATTACAACTCCAACATTCGGCTGGGCTTATTATCCCTGGAATACGGAAACCTCTCTTTCCATCGGACTGGCATGCAGCTGGCGCAATTACCGGATGACCGGCAAACATCGCTTCGTAAAAGATGCTGGAACAGATATGTATATCGACAGCTATCCCGAGGGAGCTGATATTCAGTTTTCACGTATTAAGGTATTCAGCTGGGCAGTACCAGTCATGTTTACTCATGAAACAAGAAACAAGTTCAGTTTCAGCCTGGGCGCAATCGTCAATTTCAATACGCATGCCAGTCTGAAGACACGGTACAAACTGGACGGCCAAGAATACAAACTGACAGACAACAATATCCACCAGACTCCGGTGACCGTTGATCTTCAAGCCTCTATCGGCTACAAGAGTGTAGGATTCTATGTAAAATACAGCCCGTGCAAGGTACTCGATACGGCATACGGTCCCGAGTTTACAGCACTATCTGTAGGGCTTGTTCTGTTCTGACAACTAATGACAAACGAAAAGCCATTCCCGCAACATGCAGGAATGGCTTTTGAGTTTATATACCTTATTATATATAACTCCGATAGATTATGCTTTTACACGACCTACGTAAGAACCATCGCGAGTATCAACTTCGATGATTTCGTCCTGATTGATGAACAAAGGCACACGTACAGTAGCACCAGTTTCAACAGTTGCAGGTTTAGTAGCATTTGTAGCAGTATCACCTTTCAGTCCCGGTTCTGTATAAGTAACCTTCAACTGAACCTTAACCGGCAACTCAGCGAACAAGATAGTTTCAGTAGAAGCATCAGAAACAACGTCTACAACCATTTCTTCTTTCAAGAAGTCAACACCTTCAATCAAATCGTGAGCGATAGGCACTTGTTCGTAAGTTTCCTGATTCATGAAGATATAATCTTCACCTTCTTTATACAAGAACTGGTACGGACGACGTTCTACACGTACATCTTCCAGTTTTTCACCAATGTTGAAACGGCGTTCCAATACATAACCGTCTACAACATCTTTCAGTTTTGTACGCATGAAAGTGTTTCCTTTACCCGGTTTTACATGCAAAAAGTCGATACAGAAATACAACTTTCCATCCATACGGATAGCTGTTCCGATCTTAATGTCTTGAGCATTAATCATAACTAAATCCTTTTATTATATGTTATTATTGATTGTTGCGTAATAAATCCGCCACAAAATTAATCTAAATCATGAAAAAACACAAAAAGATTTGTCTAAAAATGACTTAGCTATTGGTTTATTTAAAAAAAGTCACTAATTTTGCAGCCCGAACGCATAGAATAATAACATAAATAGTATATACGAAAATGAAAAGAACTTACCAACCCTCTAACAGAAAGAGAAGAAACAAACACGGTTTCCGCGAAAGAATGGCTACTGCAAACGGTCGCCGAGTATTGGCTGCACGTCGTGCTAAAGGTCGTAAAAAATTGACTGTATCAGACGAATACAACGGCGTTAAAGCATAAGTACGTTAGACAGAAAGAATTAAGAAGGCCGCAAAATGCTGAGATAGCGTTTTGCGGCTTTTCTTTTCTCAACGCAACTAGGAAAAGAAAAAATTGTATCTTTGCAGAAATTATATAGATAAAAAGTTATGGTAACACTGAAAAACTTCTTTTCATTCAAAAATAACCGTTTTTTCTGGCTCAATATCATTGCAATGATTATCGTCATTGTAGTTGCCGTATTTGGAACTCTCTGGGGACTTGATCTTTATACACACCACGGAGAATCGTATGTATGCCTAATGTAAAGAATAAGAATTTAGATCAGGCACAGCTGTTGTTGAACCAACAGTTTATGCAAGGAATCGTTATCGACTCCAATTATGTAAAAGAACTGCCTGCCGGAATTGTACTCGACCAGGCTCCGGCCGGTGGCCTGAGAGTCAAGAAAGGAAGAACCATCTATCTGACAATTAACACAAACGAAGTTCCCAAAATTAAGATACCAGACATAATAGACAACAGCTCCATGCGCCAGGCAGCTGCCAAGTTGAAAGCAATGGGTTTCAAGCTGACCGAACCAGAAATGGTTGCCGGTGAGCAGGACTGGGTGTATGGTATCAAGTATAGAGGAAGAGCCTTGAAAGCTGGCGACAAAGTGCCAAGTGAAGCTCTGCTTACACTATGTATCGGAAGTACTCAGATGCGTGATTCATTAAGTATGGATTCGCTGAACATGCAGATAGAAATGAACTCTTCTGAAGACGAAGCTCCTACCGTAGATGATTCTTGGTTCTAAGTAAAGATTTAAAAGCTCAAGAAATAAATGGCAGAAGACTATATAAACGAACTGGACGACTCTCTGGACGATATAGAACCGGTAGAGCGTACCTCCGAATTATACGAACATTTCCGAGTTGTAGTAGATAAAGGACAGACACCGGTACGTATCGACAAATATTTGTTCGAACGCATTGTCAATGCATCCCGCAACCGCATTCAGACAGCTGCAGATGCAGGCTTTGTGATGGCAAACGGAAAACCGGTAAAAAGCAGCTATAAGGTAAAACCGCTTGATGTGCTGACTGTCATGATGGATCGTCCGCGCTACGAGAACGACATTATCTCGGAAGATATCCCGCTGGACATTGTATACGAAGACAATGACCTGATGGTTATCAATAAACCTGCCGGTCTGGTTGTTCATCCGGGGTGTGGAAACTATCACGGTACATTGGTTAATGCCATTGCCTGGCATTTGCGTGATGTCCCCTCTTATGACCCCAACGACCCGCAGGTAGGACTGGTTCACCGTATCGACAAAGATACTTCGGGCCTTCTGGTAGTAGCCAAGACTCCGGATGCCAAAACCAGTCTGGGCATGCAGTTCTACAATAAAACGACCAAACGTGAATATAATGCCCTGGTATGGGGAATCGTAGAAGAAGATGAAGGTACAATTACCGGAAACATCGGACGTAACCCCAAAGACCGTATGCAAATGGCTGTCATGAGCGATCCGACTCAGGGAAAACATGCAGTTACGCACTATCAGGTACTGGAACGTCTGGGATATGTCACACTTGTGAAATGTGTACTCGAAACCGGACGTACCCACCAGATCCGTGTACACATGAAGCACATCGGACATGTATTGTTCAACGACGAACGTTACGGTGGCCATGAGATTCTGAAAGGCACTCATTTCAGCAAATACAAACAATTCGTAAACAACTGCTTCGACATTTGTCCTCGTCAGGCACTTCATGCCAAGACACTGGGATTTGTTCACCCACGCACAGGCAAAGAGATGTTTTTCACCTCCGAACTTCCTGAAGACATGACTCGTCTGCTGGATAAATGGAGAACTTATATAAGTAACAGAGAAGAATAACAAACAAATTATGAAACGCATTATCGCTATTGTAGCCGGAGGTGACTCTTCGGAACATGATGTCTCCATGCGCAGTGCAGAAGGCATATACTCTTTTATCGACAAAGATAAGTACACCTTATATATAGTAGAACTTACCAAAGAGAAATGGGAAGCACTGTTGCCCGACGGAAGCCGTGCACAGATTGACAGGAATGATTTCAGCTTCAGTCACGACGGTCAGAAGGTAAAACCTGACTTTGCATACATTACTATCCACGGTACTCCGGGAGAGAACGGTATCCTCCAAGGTTATTTCGAACTGCTAGGCATCCCCTACTCTACGTGCGACGTACTGGTATCGGCCATGACATTCAGTAAATTTACCCTCAATCAGTATCTGAAAGGATTTGGTGTACGCGTAGCTGAATCTATGCTGGTAAATAAACATCATGGAATAAGTAATGAAGATGTTATCGAAAAATTGGTTTGCCTTGCTTCATCAAACCTAACGCAAGTGGCTCCAGCTTTGGAGTGACCAAAGTAAAAACAGCCGAACAGATACAGCCTGCTTTGGAAAAGGCTTTTGCCGAATCGGACGACGTCATGATAGAGGCTTTCATGGACGGTATCGAACTTGCCAACGGATGTTATAAGACAAAAGATAAATCGGTAGTATTCCCTATTACTGAAGTGGTAAGCAAAAATGAGTTTTTCGATTACAATGCCAAATACAACGGTGAAGTTACAGAAATAACTCCGGCACGTCTTAGTCCTGAACTGACTGACCGTGTACAAAAACTGACTTCGGCAGTCTACGATATTCTGGGTTGCAAAGGTATCGTACGCGTGGATTATATTATCACGGAAGGAGAAAAAATCAACATGCTGGAAATCAATACAACTCCTGGAATGACAGCAACCAGCTTCATCCCTCAGCAGGTTCGTGCAGCAGGTATCGATATCAAAGAGGTTATGACAGATATTATCGAAGATTCGTTTCAGAAATAACGAGAAATTACGTATATTTGAATTGTGACTGAAAAAATAAGAAACATGAACATACCTGCCGAATTTGACGACATTCGTCCCTATTCACCCGAAGAACTTCCACAAGTATTCGAGGAATTGCTAGCCGACCCCTCGTTCCAGGCAGTGCTCACCAATGTCATTCCCGGTATTCCTATCGAGATGCTTGCCGCACAGCTGCACCGGTGCAAGACTAACCTGGATGTACAGAAGACATTTTTCTACAGCTTGCTTCACGGAATCATAGATAAGCACAGCGACGGATTTGACATGGATACATCATCATTGGATGACAAGCACAGAAATTATACGTTCATTTCAAACCATCGTGATATCGTACTCGATCCTGGTTTCTTGTCTGTCGGGCTAATAGATAATAATTTCCCTACAACAGTGGAAATTGCTATCGGAGACAACCTGCTGATTTATCCATGGATCAAGAAGCTGGTGCGCGTAAATAAGTCATTCATTGTGCAACGTGCCTTATCGATGCGTCAGATGCTGGAATCATCGGCCCGAATGTCACGCTATATTCATTTTGCTGTGACTGAAAAAAAGGAGAACGTATGGATTGCACAGCGGGAAGGAAGAGCTAAAGATTCCAACGACCGCACACAAGACAGCGTACTGAAAATGATTGCCATGGCAGGTGAGGGAAATATCATAGACAGACTGAAAGAACTGAATATCGTTCCTACCAGTCTATCTTATGAATACGATCCGTGTGACTATCTGAAAGCCCAGGAAATGCAGCAGAAACGAGACATTGAAGGCTTCAAGAAAAGTCAGCAAGACGACTTGAACAATATGCAGACCGGTATATTCGGCTATAAAGGTAAAGTACACTTCCAGACAGGTCCTTGTATCAACGATGAGCTGGAAGCTTTACGCGGATTGCCTAAAACAGAAGTCTTCTCAAAAATATCTGAACTAATCGACCTGCATATTCACCGTAATTACCGGATATACCCGGGAAATTATGTGGCCTGTGATTTGCTGGAAGGAAAAAATACTTTTGCCGGTCAATATACGGAAGAGGATAAGGTCCGCTTCGAAACTTACTTGCAGAAAAAATTGGATATGATTCAGTTACCTGACAAGGATGATGCCTTCCTGCGCCGTTGCATGCTGACTATGTATGCCAACCCGGCACTCAACCATCAGAAAGCTCTGAAAGTATGAAACAAGTGATAGTAATGGCTCTTCTTTTTTGCATCTTTCTTTGTGAAGGATGCAAGGAAGAAGACTATGTATATCCCAGTGTGGTAACTGAATTTATCGGTGCACAGACAAACAATGATGGAACAATTTCACAACTAGTAGCCGACGACGGGACTATATACTCAGTATTGCAACGCGACGACCTTGGAGGGTTAGTTGCCGATACGCTTTACCGTACTATATCTATTTACGAACCTATCACACAAGAAAATGGCAAGGGAAATGTTGCCCAATTATATTCATGCCAACTTGTACTGTCGGTAAATCCACTTCCAGCATCCGATTTTAAAGGTAATATAAAAACAGATTCTGTAGATATACAAAGCATATGGCTATCAGGAGAATATCTGAATATGATACTGCTTGTACAATATAAGGAGCTGAGTCATTTATACCATTTCGTTGATGAAGGAATTACCTCGGACCAAAGTGGAACACAAACACTGAATCTACGTCTATTTCACGATAGAAACAATGATTACGAAGCTTTTACCAAACAAGTATATCTGTCAGTTCCACTAAAAAAATTATCTCCAGTTACTACGGAAAGGAGATAAAATCCGTTTCAACCTCAATACATACAAAGAAGGAGAAACTTATCGAGAATTTGATTATCAATAAGAACAAACAATAAGCACTATGATAAAGAGTATTTACTTTATGTTTTTTGTATGTGCCTGCCTGTTCGGATTATTTGCATGCAGTGCAAAGGCGCAAGACAAATTCAAGAATCTGTCTTCTGATGATTTCGAAAAACTTATACAAGATGAAAACATACAGAGAGTAGACGTACGTACCGTAGCCGAATACAGTCAGGGGCATATTCCCGGAAGTCTGAACATTAATGTATTGGATGATAAATTTTCGGCAGAAGCAGATGAACTTCTCGACAAAGAGCGTCCGGTTGCCGTATATTGTAAAAGTGGAAGAAGAAGCCGCAATGCAGCACGTCTACTGACTCAAAAAGGATTTAAAGTTTACAACCTGGATAAAGGGTTTGATAACTGGAAAGAATCTGGTAAAGATATCGAATTATAATAAATCAAGGAGAATATTCTATTTCTCATGAAGATGAATGTATAATCCATACATGAAGCTTCATCCATAATGAAATAAGCCTGCCATATCCGTTTGTGGAATGACAGGCTTATTTTATAGTCTCTTGCTATCCGAAATTTACCCTTACAAAACTCGAGTTTCGGAACAACATTTTATAAATGCAACCTTATTTCAGTTCTTGAAGCATACGCTTCAATACAACTGTTGCTGAGATTTCACGGTTAGCAGCTTCTGGAATCACCAATGAAGTAGGAGCTTCTATCACATCATCTGTCACGATCATATTACGACGTACAGGCAAGCAATGCATGAAGAAAGCATTATTTGTAGCAGCCATATGAGCCGTATCTACTGTCCAACTCATATCCTTACTCAAAATCTTACCATAATCAGCAGGATTAGTTACTCCCGGACATGCCCAGTTCTTGGCATAAATAAAGTCAGCTCCTTCGAATGCTTTCATCTGATCATATTCCACATGTGCTCCACGCACAAACTTCGGGTCAAGCTCATATCCTTCGGGATGGGTAATTACAAAATCCACATCAGCTTCATTCATAAAATCGGCAAATGAATTAGGAACGGCCTGAGGCAGTGCACGAGGATGAGGAGCCAGGTAAGAACAACTTTCGGACGCTCCTTCTTTTTATATTCTTCAATAGTTATCAAATCAGCAAAAGCCTGAAGCGGGTGTCCAGTTGCGGCTTCCATCGAAAATACCGGCTTACCGGAATATTGGATAAACTGATTCAATATTTTTTCAGTATAATCGTCTTCTCTGCTTTCGAAACGTGCAAATGAACGTACACCGATAATATCACAATAAGATGCCATTACAGGAATAGCTTCAAGCAGATGTTCACTCTTGTCGCCATCCATTATTACCCCACGTTCCGTTTCAAGCTTCCAGGCTCCCTGGTTCACATCGAGTACAATTACATCCATACCTAAATTACGTGCTGCTTTTTGAGTACTAAGGCGAGTACGCAAACTGTTGTTAAAGAAAATCAGCAAACAAGTACGATGTTTACCCAGTGATTCATATTTATAACGGTCTTTCTTTATTTCGAAAGCTTCAGAAAGGGCAGTCTTCAAATCGCCCAGATCGAATACATTAGTATAAGTTCTCATACGACTTACTGTATATAAATTAATAATAGCATGGCAAATATACTATAAAAATACAACAAAATAGTATTTCAGCCAGAAATATTGCAAAAATATTCTATTTACGTATCTGTCCATTACCTTCAATCAACCACTTATAGGTAGTTATTTCTCTCAATCCCATCGGTCCTCTTGCATGTAATTTTTGCGTACTTATACCGATTTCTGCTCCTAATCCAAACTGCGCACCATCTGTAAATGAGGTTGGTGCATTGGTATATACACAGGCCGCATCTACCATGCAGGCAAAATAAGAAGCAGCCTGCTGATCTTCTGCAACAATACATTCACTATGCTTTGAACTGTATGTATAAATATGCGAGAGGGCCTCATCTATATCAGCGACTGTACGGACAGCCATTTTATAATCCAAGAATTCTTTTCCAAAACTTTCGGGGGTAGCACGGCAAAGCAGTTCAGCAGGGTAATTTCCACACAAAGCTTCATAAGCCAATTCATCTGCATAAATTATTACATGGCTATTTTGCAGGGGTGCACAAAGAGCCGGCAAATCGGATAAGCGGGAAGCATGAATTAACAAGCAGTCGAGTGCATTGCATACACTCACCCGACGGGTTTTCGCATTATTAATAATTGCTGTACCTTTTACTATATCACCTGAAGCATCGAAATAAGTATGACAAACTCCAGCTCCAGTTTCTATTACAGGAACAGTTGCCTCACGACGTACATACTCAATAAGCCCACTGCTTCCTCGAGGAATAATCAAATCGACCAATCCTTCGGCATGAAGCAATTCGGTTGTAGCCTCACGACCAGCAGGAAGCAGTTCGACGATATGAGTGTCAACACCAAACCGTTCAAGCACTTCATGTATCACCTTAACAATCGCCCTATTCGAACAATCGGCATCACTTCCTCCTTTCAACACACAAGCATTTCCACTTTTAAAGCAAAGCGAAAATACATCAAAGCTAACGTTAGGACGTGCTTCATAGATGATACCGATAACTCCGAAAGGAACACTTATCTTTTTTAAGTGTAATCCATTAGGACGAACACTTTCTTCCAAGATCCGTCCCAAAGGAGATGGTAAAGCTGCAACATTTCGCATATCGGCAGCAATAGTCTCCAGGCGTTCTTTTGTCAGTTTCAGACGGTCATATTTCGGATTCGCAACATCCATACGACCTAAATCTTCCACATTCGCTTTTAAGATATCTTCACAATGCTCCATTGCTGCATCTGCTACAGCAAGCAGTATTTCATTTATTTGCTTCTCATCCAACAAAGCCAGCCGAGATGAGGCCTTACGTACATCGTGTAAAACAGCTTCTATATTCATATGACTATTTGACTATACAACATTATGATTTCATGCAAAAATATCATTATTTCTATGACTTGTACTCTTTTTCTGTTTTTTATATGAAGATATTACGAAAACTTTCTTATCTTTGGATAAACATACAGAGAGTATCAATCCTTTTTATTAACCACCAAAACAACAAGCTATGGAAACTAAAACGTACGGATCATTAATTGAAGTTTTCAGAGGCAGCCTCTGGGAAGCAGAATTAGTAAAAGGTTTGTTAGAATCAGCCGGAGTGTCAGCTATGCTGAAGGATGAAACATTATCAGCTGTTACTTCTCCTTATTCAGGAACAGGAGGGCAGGTACTGGTAATGGTTAATAAGGAGGAAGAAGTTTATGCTAAAAAAGTAGTATCAGAAAGAAAAGTATGAAAAGAAGGATCTTCACAGCTATGGCTGTTCTAGCTTTTTCTGCATTCGGAATGAATGCGCAAACATTACAATCGACAACATGGAAGGCCTACGGGATCAGTTTTAAAGCTCCCGCAGGCTTTAATGTAGAGGATGATTCAGAAGAGGGATATATCATCAGTACCCCTACTTATTACATTACAGTGCAATTACTGGAAGGAGAAGGCATAAAACGTTCGGAACTATCTCAGGAATTGAAAAACATTGCTTCCGACGATGAAGTCACAAACCAGACTCCTGTAACCACTTTTGAATTACCTCAATTTTACGGTGCACAATTAAAAGGCAATTGTGAAACCGAACAATGTATATATTCGTATCTGCTCACAAAAGACGGAAGTAGCGGATTCTATGTATCCATAACCTATACAGACAAACAAGATAATACACCTGAGAATATTTTGAAAAGCTTTTCCCTTGAAGAATAAGATGTCTATTGGGGCAACATAAGAAATTATATAACATGATGAATCTAACCATATCAACACACACTCCTGTTCGTTTCTCAATAATTATTATGCTTTTGGCAACTTGTTTACCTATAGGTATCACGCCAATTGCTGCCCAAGGATTCTTTTCGACCACAGCCTTGACATATAGTTGTCAGGATATACCCCAAAGCATCATGTTTTGTGGAGAAAATATTGATCTGACCCGATTTGACAGACGAGAACGAATTGATCGCGAGCTTTTGGCTTTTACGTATATGCACAGCACTTCTATACAGATGATTAAAAGAGCCAATCGCTACTTCCCGATTGTAGAATCTATCCTTCAAGAAAATGGTATTCCAGATGACTTTAAATACTTGATGTCTATAGAAAGTAACAATAATCCATTGGCACGTTCCGGAGCCGGAGCCGCAGGGTTATGGCAGTTTATGCCGGGAACCGGTCGTGAATTTGGTCTGGAAGTAGGACATAGTGTAGACGAACGTTATCATGTAGAGAAATCAACGCGTGCCGCATGTAAATATCTGAAACAGGCTTACGCTCGCTTTGGCAATTGGGTTAGTGTAGCTGCATCATATAATGCCGGACAGGGGCGTATCTCACGCGAACTGGAACGCCAATATGAGGAAGATGCACTCGATCTTCAGCTCGTAGAAGAAACAGCGCGTTATGTTTATCGTATTCTTGCTGCAAAAATTATGTTTTCCAACCCGCAGAAATTCGGCTTCCGGCTGCGTGCGTGTGATTTATATCCCATCATCCCATATCACGAGATTAAAGTAGAAGAAAGTATAGATGACTTACCTCGGTTTGCTAAAGGCAGAGGCATTACTTATTCACTTTTGAGGAATATGAATCCATGGATACGTAGCAGTTCACTTCCGGTACATGGAAAAAATGTATATTACATTCGTATACCAGACAAAGAAGGTATGCATTATAATCCGCGTATTATCATCCGCACGATCCTCGCTGGGTAATAAAAGACGAGTAAAGGTTAACAGTCCTCATATAAAAAGCAGAAATAAATTCTACTTTGTGAGAATGAATATCTAACTGCAAGAAAATTACTTTTCTATCATAAAAAGAGCCATATCATTCCTCCGCAATGGAGTTTTTGATATGGCTCTTTCATTATAATCTCCGTAGTTAGTAACTTTTCAGGGAAGTCAACTCAGCTTTAATGATAGAAAATGCAACATCACCATTCAATCTCTTTCAGCCCTTTACTCTTCAAATATTCATTAGCCTTGCTAAAATGTTTACAGCCAAAGAAGCCATAATCAGCAGACCGGGGAGATGGATGAACTGTCATCAAAATGCAATGCTTGGAAGCATCAATCAGAGAAGCTTTCGATTTTGCATAACTTCCCCACAACATAAATACCAAATTTTCACGTTCGTCACTTAACTTTTTTAATAACTGCGTCCGTAAAGATTTCCCATCCTCTATTCCGGTGAGAGCCTGTGTGATGCGCTCTGACAGTAAGTACAGAATTCATAGAGAAAACTCCCTGCTCTACCCACCTGTCTAAATTTCCGGATTCAGGTATCGGCTTTCCTAAATCCTGATGAATTTCTTTAAAGATATTCATTAGCGATGCTGGAATAGCCGTCCCTTCCGGTACAGAAAAACAAACTCCATAATATTGTCCAGGGGTTGGATAAGGATCCTGCCCTAAGATTACAACTTTTACTTTTTCAAACGGACAAACATTGAACATATGAAAAATCTGCGAACCGTGAGGCAATACATGCTCATGTGCATACTCGCTCCTTACAAAATCAGTCAGCTGCCGAAAATAAGGCTTATCAAATTCTTCTTGCAAACGCTTACGCCAACTTTCTTCTATTTTGACATTCATGTTTATCGTTTAAATTTTATATTCAGTCTACCGTTGCGGAATATCAACTGAGGTTTCACTTTTTCCTTTTAAATGTTCTGAGAAAAAGTCTACCAAACGCCAATAAAAATATTCATTCATATCTCCAAATCCGTGACGCTGTCCGGGAAGCAAGAGCATATCAAAACGTTTGTTAGCACGAATCAAAGCATCAACGACACGAATCGTATTTGCCGGATGAACATTATTATCAATATCTCCGTGTACCAACATAAGATGTCCCTTCAATTGCTTCACGATTTCCGGATTAGTAGCAATCTTATATGCAAATGTAGTATCACCCTTTTCTGAAATTTCCTCTTTCACCCCATGATGCGTTTCACTCCACCAACGGTTATAAATACGGTTATCATGGTTTCCCGCACACGAAACAGCAGCCTTATAAAAGTCGGGATACTGACAAATAGCCGCTGTCGACATGAAGCCTCCTCCTGAATGTCCATGAATACCTACTCGGTCAATGTCAATAAACTTATAGCGTGCCGCAAGTTGTTCCACAGCAGCCTTATGATCAGCTAGTGGATAGTCACGCATATTTCCATATCCATAGTTATGATACCATTTCGAACGACTGGGATGTCCACCTCTCTGTCCTACGGAAATGACAATAAACCCAGCCTGTGCCAGACGGTCAGTACGTACACTCATACGAGTAAACGGATAATAAACAGCTTCTACCTGAGGTCCCGGATAAACATAATCGATAATAGGATATACTTTCGTCGAATCAAAATCATAAGGTTTATACATTACTCCATACAAGTCGGTCACACCATCGGCAGCCTTCACTGTAAAGAGTTCCGGGAACTGATAACCAGCTGCCTTCAATTGAGAGAAATCGCTTTCCTGAATTGTCATTACCTTATTTCCATTCCGGTCTATCAAATCAGCGCATGGAACAGTATTGACCCGTGAATAATTATCAACAATGAAGCGAGCATCATCATCAACCTCTACCTGATGGAAGAAATCACCTTTGGTCAGTTGTTTCAAGCTACTTCCATCAGCATTCACCTTATATAAATGTTCGTAATATGGATTTTCTCCGTTTTCACGTCCGTTAGCAACAAAATAAATAGTACGGGTAGCCTCATCTATCTTCACAACGCGCTCTACATGCCAGGGACCTTTCGTTATACGATTTTTCAAATTGCCCCGATCATCATATAAATAAAGATGAGCCCATCCGTCGCGTTCACTCCACTGTACAAACTCCTTTCCACCATTCAATACATAAATCGGACGAGTTTCCTGATAAGTATTCATACGTTCCTTTACAACTGGAACAATAGAATCCTGTCCGATGGTATACGTACAGACATCAATACGATGCAAGTCACGGCTACTCCGCGTCAGGAAGAAACGAGTATTATCTCCCTGCCATACAGGAGAAATAAACTCTGCATCACGCTGCTTTTGCTCATACGGACGTGCTTCCAAGCCTAAGCTCTGGTTTTTCCAGGCTGACACCTTTATTTCCTGACGAGTATTGTTCACCATATCAAATACATACAAATGCTCTTCGGGAGCTTCCATCTCTCCAGGCATCTGATAGCGATAAGTTTCGAGTGTAGGACGAGGCTGAGCAACAGAATTGATAACCCAAAGATCTTTGACTTTACGGTCATCAGATACAATAGTTACAAAATGCTTTGAATCGGGCGACCAATATCCCCATACACCTCGAGGTTTACCGTTACAAAGTGTATCCGTATTCAATATACTGTACGGAATGCCGTAGCCAAAATGTTCTGTTCCGTCTTTTGTCAACTGAATTTCTACAATTGTGCTGTCTTTTTCATCTTTCTGCGCCTTCCGGTAATCTTCCATGCTCATACGGAATAAATTGCAGTCTTTAGCATAGACAACAGTCTTTCCATCGGGAGAAACAGAAGCCCACGAAAGCTTTTTCGGTTCTTTTGCCTCTTCTGTCAGCTGAGTGAGTTTACGTGTCGGATAGTCATACGAAAAATAAAAGACTTTTTTCTCCAGTTTCTTCTTTTCGCCTTTTGCTGGCTTTACCTCTTGAGAAGACTTAACCTCGAAAGTAAATGTCCGTCCGTCTTCTTTCGCTTTCAGATTACGAATCGGCAAATGACGAGCCTCGAACGGATCGTGTACAATTTCTGTCAACTGAGAAGCTAGTTCGTCACGATCGAACAATTGCTTTTTTGTTCTTGAATTCGGGTCTACAACAAACCAGAATGTACCTTCACTGGTTTTATATTCGAACCAAAAACTATTTCCCTGCTGAAACCAATGCGGATCAACCGTAGTCGAGAAAAGCATTGTATTCAGTTTACTTTGGGTAAACTTCTCTGCCTGCAAATATTCAGGCAATCTTTCCTGTGCGGACAACGCCGTAGCACATAGGCACATACCGCCCCAAAACAAAACACTAAAAATTGATTTCCTCATAACTTTCAATATACAATTCAGGCACTGATTATATCCGTTTTTCTTGATAAAAAGCGGAATAAACAGTGCCTTTACCTATTTATAAATCAGAATAAAAATCTCAGTACATCATTGAAGTTTGCCCAAATCAGTAAAGCAAAGAGCAAGAACATTCCCACCATCTGAGCATACTCCAGAAATTTGTCGCTTGGCTTACGACGAGCGATAATTTCGTATAGCAAGAACAATACATGACCGCCATCGAGTGCCGGAATCGGCAGGATATTCATAAACGCCAAAATAATAGAAAGGAAAGCTGTCATTTCCCAAAAACGCTGCCAATCCCAAACCTTAGGGAAGATACTTCCAATGGTTCCGAATCCTCCTACACTCTTGGCACCTTCTTTAGTAAAGACATACTTCATATCGTTTACATAGCCTTTCAAGGTGTTTATTCCTAAAGTTACTCCGGCAGGGAATGACTCGAAGAATCCGTAACTTAAATTGGTTTCCTTATAGCTTACCAGTCCACCTACTGCATCTACCATAAACTGTTCATTGGTCTGAACGGTTACCGTATCTCTCACACCTTGACGCGAATAGACTAGTGAGAAGGATGCAGAGGTCTTCTTTTCTAATTCAGCCTTAGAACGAAGCTTGCCCATTTCATCCATAAATTCATTCCAAGAATTCAATGGAGTACCATTAAAAGCAAGCAGTGAATCACCTTTCTGAATGCCCGCTTTAGCAAATCTTCCACCAGCCAATACAGAGTCGACTATATTCGGACGGAAAGTTGCCACAAACATCGGATCTTCTTTTGCAACATCAAGCAAGCTCAACTCAGGCATCAGAATTTTTTTTCTCTTCACCATTGCGAAGTACTGTAACTTCACGAGCTTCTACAATGTCACGAAGCATATCCATATCAAAGCGAACCAGTTCCTTATCGTCTGCACTCTTCAGAATATCTCCATCACGGAATCCAATCTGCTGAGCTGTTTCATTGAACTTCATACCATAGGTCATGTCTTTCAAGGCGATGTAAGAATCTCCCCATGTATAAAGAATCATCGAATAGATAAACAAAGCCAGCAGGAAGTTCATCAATACACCTCCCACCATCACCAACAACCGCTGCCATGCCGGTTTGGAGCGGAACTCCCAAGGCTGAGCAGGCTGTTTCATTTGCTCGGTATCCATTGATTCATCAATCATACCCGAGATCTTGCAATATCCTCCTAGCGGCAACCATCCTACTCCATATTCCGTATCACTGTTCTTTGGCTTAAACTTAAACAGTGAAAACCAAGGATCAAAAAAGATATAAAACTTCTCTACTCGTATTTTAAAAAGACGCGCAAAGAAAAAGTGTCCTCCTTCATGTATAATCACCAGCAACGACAAGCTGAGAATAAGCTGAAGGGCACGAATCAAAAATGTTTCCATCTAAAGTCTACTTTTCTATTTTGTAATGTTAATATATTCTGTTACTTCATTCCATTTATTACCATCTCGGCTGCAATACGACGTGTTTCTGCATCAGTCGAAACATAATCTTCGTAAGTAGGTGCAGCAATGAAAGGAACACGCTGCATCGTTTTTTCTATTACATCACTCATACCTAAGAATGATATCTGGTCTTTCAAGAACGATGCAACAACAACTTCATTTGCAGCATTGACAATGCAAGGCATATTACCACCCTGATGCAAAGCTTCATAAGCTAAAGCTAAATTGCGGAAGCGTTTGGTATCCGGAGCCTCAAAAGTCAAGCTGTTACATTTCATAAAGTCCAAACGGTCGAAAGACGAACGTATGCGCTGAGGATATGAAAATGCATATTGTATAGGCAGGCGCATATCAGGAACTCCCAATTGAGCTTTCACTGCACCATCTTCAAACTCAACCATCGAATGTATCACAGATTGAGGATGAACAACGACTTCTATCTGTTCTGGTCGTACACCAAACAACCATTTTGCCTCTATTACTTCAAACCCCTTATTCATCATCGAAGCAGAGTCGATTGTGATTTTCGCTCCCATGCTCCAGTTGGGATGCTTTAATGCCTGTTCCTTAGTGACCGTCTGCAACTGCTCCATCGTAAACGTACGGAACGGACCTCCTGAAGCGGTGAGAACAATCTTTTCCAACGGATTATTCATTTCCAGACATTGGAATATAGCCGAATGCTCTGAATCGACAGGTAATATAGGAGTATGATACTCGTTTGCCAAAGCATTGATCAGCTCACCAGCAACAACCATTGTTTCCTTATTTGCAAGTGCAATAATCTTTCCGGCACGAATCGCGCTCATTGTCGGACGCAATCCGGCATATCCAATCATAGCCGTCAACACAATATCTATCGGCTGTGACTCTACAACCTGGCAAATAGCATCTGCTCCGGCATAGACTTTTATAGGCAAATCAGACAATGCTTCCTTCAGCTGCAAATATTTGTCTTCGTTAGCAATAACAACAGCTTCAGGACGAAACTTCCGCGCCTGTTCAATAAGCAAATCGACTTTATTATTAGCAGTCAACACATAAGCTTCATATAAATCGGGATGTTCCTCTATCACTTGTAAAGCCTGCGTCCCGATAGAACCAGTAGAACCTAATATTGCTATTTGTTTCTTCATAATTAAAATACCACGTACTTTTCTGGATTAATAGGATTTCCCTTATGCCATAATTCAAAATGCAGATGAGGCTGATTATCTTCTGTTTCCGACTGTCCTATTAAAGCAATCACCTCTCCACCTTTGACTTTTTCACCCTCGTGTTTCATCAGTGAACCACAATGTTTATATACAGAAATAAAATTCTGCGGATGCTGTATCTGTATTACATACCCCCACTCTGCCGTATAAGCAGACATGATAACAGTACCATCGAGGGTAGCAAGAATACTTTCATTAGGACTTGCTGTCAAATCGATCCCGAAATGACGCTTCTCCGGACTAAATCCCACAGACATCACACCACGCAACGGGCGGTAAAATATCAATCCCGCAGCATCGCGCACATCAGTTACAGCTGTCAGATTATATCTTTCTTTTTCTTCATACTGCTTACGGAACTCCTCTTCTTCTTTGGAACGCTCCATCAGTTTTTCAGCACGAAGATCGGTCAGCGAATCAATAGACTGAACCGTATCTGCCTTAACTTGTCCACTCAAGATATCCTGAATATTCATCACATAACGGCTCTGGCGTTCAAGAGCAGCCCTGTAGCGAATCTGCCCGTAAGGCATTGGCAACGATCTGAGAACGGACTTCACTGTTCATATATCCGGGAAGATAGTTTCGCAGCGGAGTAAAAGCAATAATGGCAGCTGCTATCAGAAAAATTACTGTACATACTGACAACAGCACAGACAAGCCGTTCAACTTAGACACATGAATGCCCACTACCTCTTCCAAGGTATTTTCATTGATAATAGTCAGTTTATATTTAAACTTAATATTATGCCAAAAAGCTTTACGACCTTTTCTTGTCTTTCTCATTATCTTATGTTTATTCCAACAATCCGTCCGGTATATCTACTTTCAGAACTCTGTTCTCTCTATCCAAATCGATAATAAATTCCTCGTGGGCAGGAAGCAAAAGTTCGTCACCGTCTTTTTCTATGACAAACAAAACATTCATCGTAGAATCATCAACAGCAACAATTTCCCCCAAACAGCCATGATGAATATCCTCAACCTGGAATCCCGTAAAGAAATTCCAAGAAGTAATTTCATCTTGCTCATCCATGTATTTTTTAGGGAAATAAACCTCCACATTAGTCAGCATCCGTGCGCGTTCGGCAGTTTCAATTCCTTCAAATTTTACCAAAGCTACATCATCCGAACGGAAACGATATTCTTCTATAAAAAACGGAACCAAGATGCCATCCAGCAACAATACCAGATAATCGCACTCTACACGATCGAAAATATCATCGTTGAATGTAAAAGAAACTTCTCCTTTAATACCGTGAGGTTTGTTTATCACCCCGATTTTATATACTTCTTCTTTCTTAATCATAAACTTACTCTATTCGGGTAATACGAGCACCTAAAGCTGTCAAACGCTGTTCTATATTTTGATAGCCTCTGTCTATCTGCTCTATATTATGAATACGGCTGATGCCTTCTGCACTCAGCGCAGCTATTAACAATGCGATTCCTGCACGTATGTCAGGCGAAGTCATATTGCCTCCTCTTAAACGGAAGTTATGATCATGTCCGATGACAACTGCACGATGAGGATCACAAAGAATGATCTGTGCACCCATGTCAATCAACTTATCGACAAAGAACAGACGGCTTTCAAACATTTTCTGATGAATCAATACGCTTCCTTTAGCCTGAGTAGCTACCACGAGCATCACACTCAACAAGTCGGGAGTCAGTCCCGGCCAGGGAGCATCAGCTATTGTCATAATCGATCCGTCGATAAAGGATTCAATCTCATAATGATCCTGTTGAGGTACAAATATATCATCACCTCGCTGTTCCAGACGGATACCCAAACGGCGGAAGCTATCAGGAATGATTCCCAGATTTTCGTAAGATACATTTTTGATAGTGACCTCACTGGATGTCATGGCTGCCATTCCGATAAAGCTTCCCACTTCAATCATATCTGGCAATACATGGTGCGTACATCCTTTGAGACTCTTCACACCTTCGATAGTCAGCAAATTGGAAGCAATACCTGTAATCTTGGCTCCCATGCTATTCAGCATCTTACATAACTGCTGCAAATAAGGTTCGCATGCAGCATTATAAATCGTAGTTTTTCCTTCAGCCAGTACAGCCGCCATAATAATATTTGCCGTACCTGTTACAGAAGCCTCATCAAGCAACATATACGTTCCTTTCAAGTGGCTGGCAGTTATTTTAAAAACGCCATTCACTGCATCGTAGTTGAACGAAGCTCCCAGTTTCTGAATTCCCAGAAAGTGAGTATCCAAACGGCGGCGACCTATTTTATCTCCTCCCGGCTTGGCTATCATAGCTTGTCCAAAACGAGCAACCAAAGGACCTACCAGCATGACAGAGCCACGCAAACGCGAGCAACGAGTAAGGAACTCTTCACTTTCCAAATAAGCAAGATTTACATCATCCGCCTTAAACGAATATGTATCTACACTCTTTTTAGAAACCTTTACTCCCATGTCACGAAGCAACTGAATCAAATTATTCACATCCAGAATATTCGGAATATTACTGATTGTTACTTCTTCGTCTGTCAATAATGTGGCACAAACCACCTGCAACACTTCATTTTTTGCACCCTGAGGAACTATTTTCCCATGCAGTTTGTGTCCGCCTTCTATTACAAATGATGCCATAGTACCGGTTATTTAAGATTAATATTTTCTTTTTTGCTGATTATTGTTTACCTGACGACGACGAGGGGTAAACGTACGCTGTTCTGTCAAATGAAAATCTTCTGCCGACAACTTAATCTTACCTCCCGACAGTTCACACAAGTCATCCAGAATTTTCTGATCTTCCACACCATCCTTATTCCAATTCTGGTAATCTTTTTCATATGATTAGCAATCAGTTTCAACAGCTGCTTCTTTTCCTCGCCTTCCTCGTAATCAATCGCAATTTTAATCATATCCTGAACAAAGCGTCCATAATGACGATAACGGATATTATTCTGAGAATAAGGAATCTGTTCAGGTTTTACTTCCAAACTTTCTTTTTTTACAATATCCACCGGATAATCAATATCCAACTTGAAATCAGCCATAATGGCCAGATGATCCCAAAGCTTATGCTTGAAATCTTCTACATCACGCAAATGCGGAAACATACCTCCCATTATATTAACAATGGTATTGGCACATCGCTGCCGCTCTTCACGATCTTCAATTGTCAGGGCATGGTCTACCATGTTTTGCACACTTCTTCCATACTCAGGAAGTGGTAATTTTCGTTGCTGGGTATTATATTCCATATATATTATCGCAAATTCTTCGTTTTTAGATTCTTACAAAAGTTTCTTCGGAGTAGAAGCGACAAACTCTTTCAAATAGAAAGGTTCAAAATAAGCCACATCCTTGAAGTCTTCCTTTGCCATTGCTTTTTCGGCAAGAGGGAACATCCATTTAGCCAGCGGATGAATATTTTCGATAAAATGTGCATTAGGATGAGTTATTTTTTCACGACACTTGGCAGCTCCGTTTCCAAAGAAATAAACCGGATGTTCTGCCAAAAACTCGGCATAGGAATTTTCATCAATAATATCAGCTCCAATTTCACGCTTTACATTCAAAGCACGATCGTATATAGCTGCATATACTTCCATACGGCGGGCATCTATCATCGGACACAACAATGCATCTTCCGGCAAATCTTCGAACAATAGAACAGGAACAGCCATTACTTCCGGAGTAGGAATTCCAATCAGCGGAATATTACGTCCGTAACAAATTCCTTTTGCCATAGACACGCCAATACGAAGCCCTGTATACGAACCCGGACCACAACTTACGGCTACAGCATCCAATGGTATGGCATGATTGTCTATAAAAGATAAAGCCTCATCCACAAAAACACCTAATACGACAGCATGTGACGGACCCTTAAAGTCCTCTTTCGAAAAGATAGAAGTTCCATCCTGACTTACAGAAACAGAACATACCTCCGTTGAAGTTTCAATATGTAAAATGCACGACATAAATTAATTCCTTATTATATAGAGTGCAAATATACACTTTTATTTGCACTCACTTCTCATTAAACCAGTGTTTTTTAGGACCTGTTAGCAAAACACCCTATTCTCAAATTTTCACCAGCACATTTTATGCAAGTTCTACAACATTTATTTATTTTACCCCATCCATTTTTCACACTTTGCAACAAGTGTAAAACAGATTTTCTTTCTTTTTCAAGTAGCAACAACATAAAATTCATATCACATTATTTATTTTTTCGACCAACAATGAAAATAATAATAACATTTTGTTTCCTTTTTTGAAATACTTTACATAAATTGGCAAAATCTTTAAGAAAGCCTAAGCATAGGTAAGGGAGACCAAATTTTGTTAATTTTAAAAAACACTAAAAGGCATGAAGAAATTTATGACTAGAAAACACACTGAAGAACATCTGTCCAGTCGGAAAGAGCGTTTTTCAGATCTAATGGGGAAAGGTTTATTCTTGTTAGCTTTTAGCAGTGCACTATCAACAAACATCTGGGCACAAACAACAACCACAACAAACGCTCAGACTACTAGCCAAAATTTTACAGGAAAAGTCTGCGACAGTAAAGACGGTTCTTCTCTGATCGGCTGTACCGTACGTGTAAAAGGTAAGAAAGCTGCAACCATTACAGATGCCAATGGAAATTACAGCATCACAGCCAAGCCTGGGGACATTCTGATTATCTCATATATAGGATATGAAACCGTAGAAGTCCCAGCCGGAAGTAAAAAAGCATCCAATATTTTCATGGTAGATGATAGTGTAATAATGGATGATGTAGTCGTAACAGGTTACCAGACTTTAAAAAAATTCAATGTTACAGGCTCTGTAAATACCATCAACAATGAAAAAATTTCTTTAAGAAGCAGCACCGGGCTGAATGGACTTCTGGAAGGTACAGTACCAGGACTAAACGTTTACAATGATAATTTCCGTATCCGTGGTGGAGCTTCAATGAACTCAGGAAATGATCCGCTATTTATCGTAGACGATTTCGAAGTAGAAGAATTGCCCGAAAATATGGACATGGTAGAAAGCATTACTGTGCTGAAGGATGCGTCTGCTACAGCAATATGGGGATCACGTGCAGCGAATGGTGTAATTGTCATCACAACCAAAAAAGGAAAAGCAAACGACTTTAAGATTTCTTATTCGAATAATTTCAAGGTGTCTGCCAAACCTAATTTCGACGATTTGCATCGTGCTTCCAGTGAACAGATTATCGATTACGACAGAGAAGCACATTTGTATGGATATAATTCGATGATGGGAGGTTTCGGTTATCAAGGAGCCGGCTACTCTCTATCACAAGAAATATTAAACGATTATTGGGAAGATGTTGTTATCGACTGGGAAACGGGATCAGTATTACCTATGGATCCAACAAAGTTGGCCGAAATGGATGCCCGTCTGAATAAACTGAAAACTTACTCCAATCGGAAACAATTGGAAGATAACCTATTAAGAAATGCTTTCCGCCAACAGCATTTAGTTTCCATTTCTGGAGGTAACGAGCGAATAAATTATTATCTGTCAGGAAGTTTCATTGGAGGACACTCCGAGTATGTAGGAGATAAAAACCGTTCATACAACATCAACTCACGTATGTCTTACAAGCTTCTGCACAACCTGACACTGCGTTCCGACCTCTCGGCTACATTCGATAACAATGACAACGGCTATACTAACCTAAGCAGCGACATATATAATATGTTCCCGTTCCAGATGTTATTAGACGAGCAAGGCAATCGCATCGCTGATTATACACAATTCTCCCGCATGGACGCCGACAAGTATACAAGTGAATACGGATATTTAAGTTTTGGAAAAAATCTGTTGGATGAAGTCGATCTGGCCAACAATACAACAAAAAATACCGATTATAAAGCTCGTTTCGGTCTGGACTATCGTATTTTAGAAGGCCTTAACTTGTCTGCCGACTATCAATACGAAAGATATCAGTCTATAAACAAAGATATTCAGTCGGTAAACAGCTATAGCGTAAGAGAGTTAATCAACCAGCATACAGTTATCAACGAAAATGGCTTATCGTACCGTATTCCTAAGGGAGATATCCTCGACCATTCACAAAATGATATAGAAGCCTGGACTATGAAAATAGGCGCAACTCTTAACCGTAATTTCGGTATAGACAAACAACACTATGTCAACGCAACTGCGGGATTTGAAGTACGAAGCAAGCACAGCACTACGGAAACATACCGCAAACTAGGCTATGACGATCAAGTATTATCATGGTCACCTATTGATGCCGTTGATCTGGCTACCAATGGTACTACACCTCCCTGGTACGACTATCCGATGCGCTATTATGCAAGCAGTTATGATGGCTTTAACGATATTTTAAACAGAGAAGTATCTTATTATTTGTCAGGAGTATACACATACGATAACCGATACACTGTAAGCGGTAGCTTACGTATTGATAAATCGAATTTGTTCGGAGTAAGCGACAAATACCGCCGTAACCCCATCTGGTCATTCGGAGCGAACTGGAATATTAAAAATGAAAAATTCTTCCATTGTGATGCCATTACAGCTTTAATGCTCCGCGCATCTGTAGGATTAACTGGTAATTTCGACCGAAGCGGACGAACTTCTCCTATCATGATCGGACAATTCATCAGCAGTGATTTAGTAGACGGAGGAGGATATATGCGTATCACTACTCCCCCAAATCCACTATTGCGTTGGGAGCGTACTCGTTCTATCAACCTGTCTGTAGACTTGGGGTTATTCGACCGTGTAAATACAACATTTACTTATTATCATAACAAAGGTTATGATTTGCTGGGAGAAGCTCAACTGGATCCGACTGTAGGATATAGCGAACAGCTCATAAACTCAGCCGATATGAACAACACGGGTATGGAAATCCAATTGGATGCAGACCTTATCCGTACTCGCGATTTCACATGGAATCTGGGCTGGGTATTCGGATATAACAAGAACGAAATAACAAGAAACAGTGCCCACGATTCCAGCCCTGTTCTGAATCGTGTACATGGAATTACCAGATTCGTAGAAGGATACTCACGAGAAAGCATCTGGAGTTACCGCTGGGCTGGACTGAACGAAATGGGATTGCCACAGGCCTACAAAGCAGATGGAACAAAAGTCACATCATACGAGGACTTGGATGTTGAAGATCTGGAATATAGCGGAACTTACCAGCCTAAATATTCCGGTAGCCTTTCTACAGGATTCCGATATAAGAGCCTGCAAGCCAATTTCTTGTTCACATACAACTTCGGACATGTATTCCGTGTAGAATATCCAGACATGAACCCATTCGGTTCCTCACCGGCTTTAAATGAAAGAATCGCCGACCGCTGGCGTCAACCGGGAGATGAAAATAAAACTGATATTCCTGCCATTTGTTCCGATATGATGAATTACCTGATGACCTATCAGACTGGTGCATCAGAACTGGCACAATACTCATCCAACAGTATCCGCAAAGGTGACATGATCCGCCTGCGTGAAATATTGCTGAATTACGAACTGCCAAAAAAATGGTTGCACAACAGTCCGGTTAAACACCTGTCTATAACAGCCCAGTTAAATAATGTCTGGTTATGGACTGCAAACAAAGAAGGCTATGATCCTGAAGCTGTTTCTCCTGTCAGCGGAACATTCTCACTGACAGATCCGATAGCCTTTACTTGTGGTGTAAAACTTGATTTTTAATACAGAATTTTATAAACGACATAAGACAATGAAACATATAACGAAATATTTCGCCCTGGCAGGAGCACTTATGCTATTCTCTTCCTGCAATGATTTTCTGGATACACTGCCTAAAGGTAAAGTCATACCTACAACAGTTGAAGATTTCGGAAATCTGATGAAAGACATGACACTGTCTACTGCATACGATGGTTTACCCTATTATTGCTCAGACGATGTACTGATTCCCAATCGTTCAATAAACATGTCTAACGCTACCAACAAGGCTTATTTTTGGTTAGAGTCTTTTTATCTGGACAGCGAAGATGACCAGAACTGGAATGACACATATAATCATTTGTTTACCATCAATGTTGTTTTAGAGAATATAGAAGGAGCAACAGGAGGTACTGAAGAAGAACGCAGACGCATCGCTGCGGAAGCAAAAATATTCCGTGCCTACAACTACTGGTATCTGCAAAGTTTATACGGACCTGCATATAATGCAGCAACAGCTTCTACCGACTTAAGTGTTCCACTGGTTACAGAGCCTAATCTGGAAGCCAAACATTCTCGGGCAACAGTAGAGCAAGTTACCGCACAAATCTTAAAGGATCTGGAAGGAATAGAACAAGACTTACCCATCATGGGAAGCAATAACTACAAACCGACCCGTGCCGCCGCTTATGCCATGAAGGCACGCGTGCTCTTCTATCTAGGACGTTATGACGAAGCCGGAAAGGAAGCAGAGAAGGCATTGGAGCTGAATAATAAGATAGACGACATGAGAGAATGGTCTTTCCCTACCGAGTTTCCATCTGGCAGTATCAATGGCAAGCCTACCGATATTACTTCCTTACAAAAAATATGGTATCATAGTGTAAACGGATCAGGTGCATTGAGTCAGGTAGCTATTGGAGAAGGTCTTCTTGAATTATACAAGAAAAATGACAAAGACCTTCGTTTCAAGTTCTGGTTCTCGAATGTAGACAATAAGGGAGAATTTTTCTACGATGAGAATACCTATTGCTACATTCAGACTACTCCCAATTACAACATAGGCGTTCCCGAAATGATGCTTATCAAAGCAGAAGCACTGGCTCGTCAAAATGATCCTGCCGCATTGGACATATTGAACGAACTGCGTAAGTATCGCTTTACAGAAGAAGATTATACGGCATTGACAGCAGAAGACGGAAACAGCTTGTTAGAAATCGTTTTGGAGGAAAGAAGACGGGAACTGGCCTTATCAGGACTTCGCTGGTTCGATATGAAACGTCTGGTACAAGACGGCATCTACACTCAGACACTCACTCGTACAAGTCCAGACGGAGAAACCCATACACTGGCTCCGGGATCTAACCGTTATTTATTCCCTATCCCACAAAGTGTCATTCTGCAAAATGGAAATATAGTACAAAACCCACGCTAAACAATTAACCATCATGATAAAAAATATATTCTTTTTCGCATGTGTACTTGCTGGAATGGCATGTACCTCTCAATCTAAAGATGAATTTACAGTAAAAGGTAAACTGGATAAACCTTTCACTGGTACAGTATATCTGGGACATATAACAGACAAGTTCACTAATATAGATTCAGTGCAGCTTACCAACGCTACCGAATTCTCTTTTACACAACATATCAGCAATCCGGACAAATACCGCATCAGCTTTAAACCTTATTGCAATGGGTATGAGTTTATTGCGGAAGCAGAAGGATGTTACGAACTGAAGAATGACAGCGTAACGGTAATTCAGGGTAAAGAACAAGAACTCATGAACCGTTATCTGAAAACGATAACACCAATTAGACAAGAAGCTGAAAAGTTAATGAACTTATATGCGGAAGCAGAAACAGCAAAAGACGAAAAGGCACTTTCCGAACTCCGGGAGAAACTGACTCAGCATTTCACAAAAGAGCAGCAAACTACGGTAGACTTTATCAAATCATGTCCCAGCAGTTATACAGCTGTTGATTTGGCCGGAAATCTATTACTAAGAGAATATCCCGAATGGAAAGAGGTTTATGAAACAGTAGATACAATAAATTACACATACTCATATGCTTTCCGTTCTTTGCAAGAAAAAATGAATGAAGCCCGTTCTCTATGGATACAAGACATAGAGGCTCCCGATTTTACGACAACAGATATAAACGGAAAAACAGTCAAGCTGAGCGACTTTAAAGGTAATTATCTTTTGCTCGACTTTTGGGCTTCATGGTGCAGACCTTGTCGTGACAAAGCCAAGGAGATAAAAAAAAATATATCCGCAGCTTAAAGCAAAAGGTATTCAGATTTGTGGTATTAATCTAGATGATGAACGAAAGAAATGGCTGGATGCCAGTCAGGAAGATGGCATTCTATGGATTAACACCAGTGAACAAAAATCGTTCAGAGACAACCAAATAGCTAAAGACTATAAAGTAACACAGATACCCGCCCTGTTCGTAATAGACCCTTCAGGAAAAATCGTCAAGCAAAATCCTGATATCGACTATTTGCTGAATCTGACCACTAAATAATATTTAGCTACCATTCATTCAGAAGAGAAATATCCCGTCTTTTTACATAAAGCAGGACATTTCTCTTTTTTCAAATATACTCGTAAAAGACAAATATTAAATTCTGTATATTTCGGATTTTATATTTAACCTGCCAACGTAATCAGGATGTAAATCAGAAGCTGACAGCTAAATTCAGTATGCAGCAAAATATCAGCATATCTTCAGAAAAACATCAGCATATTTTTTTAAAACATCAGCATGTTTTAGACAAAATATCAGCATCTTTTTTACGCAGCTCTGCGAAGTCTTCAGTCTGTCAGAGAAAAAGCTTCTCTCTACTTTCCGGATTCACAGCTTTTTCCTACCTTTGCACGATAAAAAAACAGAATATTATGATACAATCAATGACCGGATACGGCAAAGCAACTGCCACATTCGGAGATAAAAAAATCAACGTAGAAATAAAATCATTGAACAGTAAGGCAATGGACTTGTCTACACGCATTGCCCCACTGTATCGTGAAAAAGAAATGGAAATCCGCAACCTTATTACCAAAACGTTGGAACGAGGAAAAGTGGACTTCAGCATATGGATTGAGAAAGATGCGGCCGAAACGGCTACTCCCATCAATGCTGCACTGGTAGAGAATTACTATAATCAGATAAAGACAATCTCGGACAACTGTCACATTCCTGTTCCCGAAGACTGGTTTGCAACTTTGCTCCGCATGCCGGACGTACTGACTCGCGTAGATATTCAAGAGTTGTCAGACGAAGAATGGGAAGTTGCAAGCAAAGCTATCGAAGAAGCATTGCAGCATTTGGTTGACTTCCGGAAACAGGAAGGAGCTGCACTGGAAAAGAAATTTACCGAAAAGGTAGACAATATAGAACGCCTGCTCAAATCAATCGAACCTTTCGAAAAAGAGCGTGTGGCAAAAATACGCGAGCGTATTACCGAAGCCTTGGAAAAGACCATCAGTGTAGACTATGACAAAAACCGTCTGGAACAGGAACTGATATATTATATCGAAAAACTGGATATCAACGAAGAAAAGCAACGTCTTGCCAACCACTTGAAATATTTCCGCGAAACAATGGCTGGTGGACACGGACAAGGTAAGAAGCTGGGATTCATCGCTCAGGAAATGGGTCGTGAAATCAATACAACAGGCAGCAAGTCAAATCATGCCGAAATGCAAAACATCGTAGTCCAGATGAAAGACGAACTGGAACAAATCAAGGAACAAGTTTTAAATGTAATGTAATATTAACAAGCTGAAGGGCGAAAGAAGAGGAAATCACTCATCAAGAGGTTTCTTCTTGTTTCGCTCTTCGTGTTTTTACTCAAAGTTATGGGAAAACTGATTATTTTTTCTGCGCCATCAGGTTCAGGTAAATCAACTATCATCAACTACCTGCTAACACAAAACCTGAATCTGGCTTTTTCTATTTCAGCTACCAGTCGCCCACCCCGCGGAACAGAACAAAACGGAGTGGAATATTTTTTTCTTACACCTGAAGAATTCAAACAACGCATAGCCAACAACGAGTTTTTAGAATACGAAGAAGTATATACCGACCGTTTCTACGGCACACTGAAAGCACAGGTAGAAAAACAACTGGAGGCCGGTCAGAATGTTATATTCGATGTAGATGTTGTAGGTGGATGCAATATCAAGAAATTCTACGGCGAACGCGCGCTGTCGGTATTCATCCAGCCACCTTCGGTAGAAGAGTTGCGCAAGCGTCTGAACGGACGAGGAACAGATGCTCCCGAAGTGATTGAAAGCCGAATAGCCAAAGCTGAATTCGAATTAAGTTACGCCGACAAATTCGATGTAGTAATAATAAACGATGACTTGGATACAGCAAAAGCCGATGCCTTGAAAGTCATCAGTGATTTCTTGAAAAAATAACTTATCCATTTATGGCCAAAGATCCTAAGAAACTGTTAAGAAGCATGATGATAGTCAGTATCATCATCGGACTCGTTGCACTGGCAGTAGCCGTAGTTGCAGTTGCCATGAAAGAGTATATTATTGCAGCAGCAATGCTTATCGTTGCCGGCTGGCAGGTCGTAAACTATCTAAAATGGAAAAAATGCCTGTAAAGACAGGAATATTCGGGGGAACATTCAATCCGATTCACATCGGTCATCTGGCTCTGGCAAACTATCTGTGTGAGTATGGTGGGCTGGATGAAATATGGTTTCTGGTATCTCCTCAAAATCCATTTAAGCAAAATGTGGAGTTACTCGACGATAAGATACGGCTGGAAATGGTAAAAGCTGCCGTTTCCGGCTATCCTCGTTTTTGTGCTTCCGACTTTGAATTCACCCTTCCCCGCCCTTCCTATACAGTTGATACACTGAACCGGCTGGCAGAAGCCTATCCGGACAGAGAGTTTACACTCATTATCGGAGCGGACAACTGGGCTGCATTCGACCGATGGAAGTCACCCGAAGAGATTATCCGCAAACATAGTATTATTGTATATCCACGTCCAGGCTACGATATACAGACAGGGCCACTTCCACCTCATGTAAAAGTTGTGGATACTCCCCAGCTGGAGATCAGTTCAACTTTTATCCGGCAAGCAATCAGCGAAGGTAGAGATATACGATATTTCCTGCATCCGGAAGTTTATCGCATCATTGCAGAAAAAAAAACTTTATAACCAACAATAGACATGAAATCATACAAATTTCACATCCTTTCTCTTGCAACTCTTCTGCTGCTGGGAGCAACAACCCATGCAGAAGCTAAAATCTTTGAGAGGAAGAAAAAGAAAGCACAAACAGAAGTTAAAGCAGCTCCTGCCAAGCAAAATATAAATGGACTAAAGCCTTACGCGCAAGTCATTACACCAAAAGCCAAAAGTTCATTCGGTTTTCTGACAGTACACAAAGTTGACAATAATTACTTCTTTGAGATACCAGATTCTATGCTGAATCGTGATATCCTGATTGTAAACCGAATCAGCAAGGCTCCTACTTCTCGCCAGAAATCTCGCGTAGGTTATCCGGGAGATATTCTGGGAAGCAAAGTAATCCGTTTCGAGAACAAAGACAACAAGCGCATCCTTGTACGTGAATATTCTTATCGTGAACGCTCGGAAAACAAGGACGGAATGTTCCAGTCTGTACGCAATTCAAATACACAGCCTATCGTAGCCAACTTCGGAATAGAAACAATAAAGAAAGATTCACTTACCAGAAATTATGTAATCAATGTAAGTGTTTTCCTGCAAAAAGAAAATCCTTTATTCTCTTTCGATGCTGACAGCAAGGATATATCGGATTATTGAACATGGTAGGTGAAGGAACCTACATCGATACTCTGAAAGCATTTCCAAAGAATATCGAGATTTCTACTACGGTCACTTACCAAAGTAAAAAAGGTATGAGCAATGTAGGATTTCTGGAAACCGGAAGTCCGCGTATACCACTGACTTACGAACTGAACAGTTCAATGGTCCTGCTTCCCGAAGTACCGATGAAAGCCAGACTGTTCGATCCGCGTGTAGGCTACTTCACCGTTGGTTATACCGATTTCGACAGCAACCCACAAGGTATCGAATACAAAAAACTTATTACGCGATGGCGTCTGGAGCTAAGGACGAAGCAGCCTATCTGCGTGGAGAGCTTGTAGAACCTAAAAAGCCAATTATCATTTACATCGATCCGGCAACTCCCAAGAAATGGGTTCCGTATCTGATACAAGGAGTAAACGACTGGCAGGTTGCCTTCGAAAAGGCTGGATTCAAGAATGCCATTTATGCACTGGAAGCTCCTACTGATGACCCTTCATGGAGTCTGGAAGATGCACGTCACTCAGCCATTGTCTACAAGCCTTCAGATATCCCTAATGCAAGTGGTCCGCACATCAACGACCCTCGTACAGGAGAAATTCTGGAAACTCATATCAACTGGTATCATAACGTCATGAGCCTATTACGCGACTGGTATATGATTCAGGCAGGTACAATCGATGAAGCAGCACGCAAAATGCAACTCGACGATGAACTGATGGGACAACTTATCCGGTTTGTATCTTCGCATGAAGTAGGACATACATTAGGACTCCGACACAACTTCGGATCTTCACACACCGTACCAGTTGAAAAACTACGTGACAAAGTATGGGTAGAAGCCAATGGTCACACACCATCCATCATGGATTACGCCCGCTTTAACTATGTAGCACAACCTGAAGACGGTATTACACGTGCCGGAATCTTCCCTCGCATCGGTATATACGACAAATGGTCGATAGAATGGGGTTACCGCTGGTTGCCACAATTCCAAACACCGGAAGATGAAGTTGCATTTTCTAACCAGTCTATTATCGAAAAGCTGAAAACAGACGTGCGTTACACCTTCGGTACGGAATCTGATCCTAATGATCCACGCAATCAGAGTGAAGACCTCGGTGACGACTCTATGCTGGCCAGCCTATATGGAATCAAAAATCTGAAGCGAATCGTACCTCAAATTCTAACATGGTCGTACGAACCTAACAAATCATATGCGGGAGCTGGAGAAATATATAGCGGAGTAGTTTCTCAATTCAACCGTTATTTAGGCCACGTCACTAAAAACGTAGCAGGAATTTACAGCAATTCTATCACTGTAGAACAAACAGATGAAATAGCACGTGAATTTGTTCCTGCCAATATCCAGAAACGGGCTATTGCTTTTCTGAATGAACAATTGTTCACAACTCCTGAATGGCTTATTGATCGTCAGTTGATGGAAAAAGCTAAAATACTCCCAGTGAACGTAATCTGTTCACTTCAGTCGGGTGTCCTGGCACGACTCATCAACAAGAACACACTCGACAAGATGAGTGAAAACGAAATTCTGAATGGCAAAAAAGCATATACATCTGCTCAGATGTTTAACGACCTGAAGAAAGTTATCTGGAGCAATCTGGGACAATCGGATATATACAAACGAAACATGCAGAAAGCATATGTAGAAAATCTGATCAATCTGCTGGATAAGAAAGGAAATGCTGATAAGAATGCATCAGGAAAGCGTCCGGCCTACTCAGAAGCTCCGGCCATCGCACATGGACAACTCACAGAATTGAAACGTCTGGCCACCAGTGCAGCCAGTATGACAAGCGGCACAGCCAAAGGTCATTATCAAAATTTAATCACACTGATTGATAATGCATTGAGCAACAAGTAAAGACATTCTTACAGTGTAATACTGAACACAATGTAGCTATCTAACAAGAACCATATTCTTCGCATACGTGAAATGTGAGAATATGGTTCTTATTTTTGTATTAAAAAGCCACTTATTTTACTTCCAGCACTACAATTGATTTAGCCGGAAGTTTGACTTGTAATCCATTTTTCTGGATTTTGGCTCCCTTGAAATCTTTAGGAACAACCACATCCGAATGTTCAAATGAATTATAGTCGTCAATACTTTCCGAAGTCAGAATACGTCCTGTAACCGATTTAATCGACACATCTCCCAAAGATAAAGTAATATCCTGAGATTCGGTCAAATCAACATTCGACAACGAGATATGAACAACGCCTTCCTTATTACGTGAAGCTGTCGCACTGACCATCGGGACAATCCGGTCGCCACGCACAATCTTACGCTCACACTGCAAATCGAGAGGTAAAAAAGTAGCATCCTGATGTACATTATACATTTCGAACACATGATAAGTAGGAGTCAGTACCATTTTATCTTCCTTTGTCAGAATCATAGACTGGAGTACATTGGCAATCTGAGCTATATTGGTCATCTTGATCCGGTCTGTATATTTATGGAAAATATCCAATGTCAGCGAAGCAACAAAAGCATCGCGCAATGTATTTTGCTGAAACAGATGTCCGGATATAGTACCAGGCTCCTCATCCCACCAGGTTCCCCATTCATCGACAATCAATCCTACACGTTTCTGCGGATCATATTTATCCATAATAGCAATATGACGTTTTATCACATCCTCAATCTCACGACATTTTCCCAATGTCCAGTAATAATCATCCGTTGAAAAATCCGTTGCAGATCCCTTACTGCCCGACCATCCTGTTACAGTATAATAATGCAAGGAAAGTCCATCCATTTGTTGTGCAGCCCTCTGCATCAGTACCTCTGTCCAGCGATAATCGTAATCACTTGCTCCACTAGCGATTTTATATAAACGGTTGCCTCCGTAGTTACGGCAATAAGTCTGATAACGGCGATAGAGGTCGGAATAATATTCCGGATACATATTACCTCCACATCCCCAACTTTCATTTCCTACTCCGATATATTTTACTTTCCAAGGCTTCTCCCTACCGTTTTCTTTGCGCAATTTCGCCATCGGGCTACCTTGTTCGGCAGTCATATATTCTACCCATTTAGCAAGTTCTTCTACAGTGCCACTACCTACATTGCCACTTATATAAGGTTCGCAGCCCAATATCTCACAAAGATTCAAAAACTCGTGCGTACCGAAACTATTATCCTCTACCGTTCCACCCCAATTGTTATTCACCATCTTCGGTCTATTCTCACGCGGTCCGATACCGTCCATCCAATGATATTCGTCGGCAAAGCAACCACCCGGCCAGCGCAACACGGGGACCTTCAACTTTTTCAAGGCTTCAAGTACATCTGTGCGATATCCTTTCACATTGGGAATGGAAGAATTTTCTCCTACCCATAAGCCACCATAGATACAAGTTCCCAAATGTTCGGCAAACTGTCCGTAAATTTCTTTGTTGATAACCTGTTTTCCCTGATCCGGATGAACAGTAACTGTCGCTTTCTGTTGTGCTAAAACCGGTAATGCTGCACAAAATGCCAACCCTAAAATAGTGTTTTTCATATGTCCTTAGTTTTTATTTTAATTGTTGAATCTGGCAGAAAAACATTCTTCCACAGTCTGCTTTTCAACCTTTACCCAACAGCAAAAATAAAAGAAAACCTTTCATTACAAAAGACAGTATGTTACCATTTAGTAGTCCATTTGTTACATTCAACAGTTTTTGTGAGTGAAGGATATAAAAAAGATGTGCCAGAACAACTTCCGGCACATCCTCTTCATGCGATTTAATTGTAAATCAAAAAATCATTCAATCAGTAACTGATTAATTATTTTTGAATCCATAACCATTGGTAATCTTACCTAATGAAGTTTCCAAGATAGAGCTATGGAACGGTACAAAGTAAATAGGAGCTTCACCGTCTACAAAGCCACGGAATACATAATCTGAGTAGTCTGATTCATAATCAAGAATATCCTTACCCCAGTTAACCATTGTATAACCATCAGCTTCCAGTGCTTTAGCCTCAGCGCTACCCGGTTCAATATGCTTAAACAAACCTTGAATAGCCAAGTTTGTACCAGGATTTGCTGAATAGATTGAATTGCCAGTATATCCTTCCCAGTCGTCAAATACACCACGCCATCCCGGATACATCACTGGATCAGTTTCATCTGTGCACTGGGTAGTCAAACGGTAGCCATACTGAGCCTTTGCATCTACACTCTTAGTCCATACATATAATGAAATAGTATTTCCATTTTCGAATGTATAATAACCTTTAGTTTCAAGCCATTCACCATAGCGGCTAAATCTGCTTTCAATTTCTTAATTGCTTCAGGAAGTTTTCCTGTACGAATTAAGTCATAACGACGAAGGCCTTCACCACCAAATTCAAGCTTACGTTCTTGCTGAATAGCTTCTTTAATACCTCCCCATTTAGATATAAATCCATCAAGGTTAGCAAGTTCCGGAGTAGCAAATGCACGATTATGAACCTCTGACAAATACTGTTTAGCAGTAACTTCATCACCCAGTTCAGCCTTTACTTCTGCTAACATCAGGATAACATCTGACATACGTACAAACGGATTATTGATACCAGACTGACGCTGTTTTTCCCAACGTGGTTCAGGCTGACGGTTTTCGTCCCATTTATTATTAGCGATACCACCACCATTAGCTTGTGAACCTGGTACAAATGGCAATAGTTTTTCCACACCATTTTTTCCATCTGTACCGGTAACAGTACAAGTTACATCTCGACGCATATCATTCGGATCGAAATCTCCATAATAGTAAGTAGGGTGGAAACGGCTCTGACCATAGTTCTTACATGGATAGTTATTAGAACCACCAGCTGAGCTAGGACGTCCGAAAGCATATGGACGTTCAGTCTGTACACCTCTTGTTTCAGGTATTTCATAAATACTTTCAGATGAAAGAACCAGATTATCATTCTGCTGGAATACATACTGATACGGATTTCCAAATGCTTGACCATTAGAACCTGCAGCACGAGGGTCTACAGTACATAATGCAGCTGTTCCTGGATTATCCACACAATTCTGTAAGTATCTTTCGGCTATTTCATAGAACTTTTCATAATCAGTACGGCGACCATAGAAAGCATTGTTAGCATCTACAGTATTTAACTTGTCGAAGCTCAAAACGTTTCCATCCAAATCCTTATAAAAATCAGCACCTAAATCAGTACGACGTGTTGAATAACCACCTGCATATAAACACATACGACCAATCAATGCATCTACATAATTACGAGTCATCATACTTGCATCAGCACCGACATTTTCACCCAAATAATACATATAAGGTTCAACCTGCATCAGTTTATTGATATGATATTCATAAATCTGATCACGCGGAGTCAAGCCTTCAGCGGCTACACCTGGTTCCAAATTATGAGGTACATCTCCCCAAAAACGAAGCAACTCGTGATAAGCTGTAGCACGCAAAGCAACAGCCTGTCCGTAAAGGTCAGTCATTTCAGTTACCGATCCTGTTCCTGCTTCTATATCCTTATAAGTATCTGTTCCTTCAATAGCATTACAAAGTGTATTACATGTAGCGATAATGCTATACAAAGCCGGCCATGCATTTACACCATTATTACCAGCTGAATTTATATCAAAACTAGATGTGCCACCATAATACAAGTTTTCAGGGATATGACGTGCTTGTGCATCATAACCTTCAGGATGGCGCTCTGAGTCAGAACCACAAACCACCAAGTCATAAAACAAGCCATTAGCATGCACATAAGCTTTTGCACGCCATTTTTCGTAAGCTTCCATCAAAGCACCTCGTGCAGTCGAAATATCTCCAAAAACAAAGTCTGGAGTTGCTTCAGATGGTGAAGATGAATCCAAGAAATCTTCACACGAAGTCATATTGAGCATTAATAGCCCAATACCAAGATATGTATATAATAATTTTTTCATTGCGTTTTATTGATTAGTTAACAGATTATTTAATTAGAATGTAATGTTTACACCAAATGTAAATGTTCTTGCACGAGGATATGTACCATAGTCCATACCTAACAACGGATAGTTTCCAGTATTGGCAGCTGTTGTACTCTTATTCGGATCGGCATTAACTTCCGGATCAATACCTGAATAACCTGTAATTGTGAACAAATTACCAGCAGTTGCATAAACACGTGCACGCTGCATACCAATCTTTTTGGTCCATGCCTTCGGGAATGTATAACCAACAGTCAATGTATTCAAACGTAAGAATGAAGCATCTTCAACAAATGTAGATAAAACTGTACCGTTTTCCATATAAGGAACACCATATTTAGCACCAGTATTTAATGCATCCAATGCATCCGGTTCAACAACAGGAACCAATTCACCATTCTGAATATCATAGATTTGATAACAATCGCTGATGAACTCCAATTTATTGGCACCTGCACCTGTATCTTTATTACCATACATATTAATCAAAGAGTTTACATTGTATACATGACCTCCTGCTGCCCATGCAAATCCGGCACTGAAATCAATATCCTTCCATGTCATGTTTAAATTGAAACCACCGGTATGAGGATGAGTGATTTCACCTAAATCAGCAACGTCTTCTGTATCTGCGACTCCATTACCATCCAAGTCACGCAATTTAACAGCACCAGGGAATGCTTTTTGACCTTCTGGCAAATTATAATGGCTAGGATAATTACCAACCTGATTACCCAAATCAGCCACTCCAGGTTTCAAGGTATAGGTCTTAGTTGCCGGATCATAGTTGAAGTCAGCAGTTGTATAATAACCATCACAAATATATCCACGAATCAAACCAACAGGCTTTCCTTCACGGAATTCATAATCATAAGTCGGAGTTGTAGCACTAGAAGCCCATTGAGAACCATACTGTGCAATGATATTATCAGCCAGTTCGTCAATATTATTGTGGTTGTAGTTATAAGTTGCAGAAACTCCTAATGTAAAGTCTTTAGTACGAAGAATATCATAGTTTAAAGCAATTTCAATACCTTTATTTGAGGTCTGACCAATATTTTGATACTGATATGAATAACCTGTAGTTTCATCAATAGGGATACACATCAACAAGTCTTTTGTCGTATTCCAATAAGCATCAATGGTACCAGAAAGGCGATTATTAAAGAAACCGAAGTCAAGACCGATATTTCTTGAAATAGTAGTTTCCCATTTCAAATCAGGATTAGAAGCATACCGCTAGGTTTATATCCTGAATAAGTCTGACCATTGAAAGTTACAGTTGTAGACTCCCATGTTTCTCTCCAAAGGCTGGCATCAATATTATCAGCTCCTGCCATACCATAAGACAAACGAAGTTTCAAATTATCCAACCAGCTACGAGTACCTTCCATAAATGATTCATCAGAAAGACGCCAAGCTAATGCACCTGCAGGGAAGTATCCCCAACGGTGATTCGGAGCAAACTTAGAAGAACCATCGGCACGGAATGTAACGGTCAACAAGTAGCGATCCAACAATGAATAGTTAGCACGTGCAAAGAAAGAAACAGTCTTATCAGGAGTACCAATTGAATTGCTAAACTTATCTTTTGCCAGACTCTTGTCTGTCTGATCAATCATACCAAAAGCTTGATCAAAATCGAAACCTGCTGGATATCCGTGACCTTCAATTTCAGTTGAATTTGATTTAGAAACAATAGTTTCCTGACCTAACAAGAATGACAAGCTATGTTTATCACTCAAGCCTTGAACCTGATAATTCAACGTATTTACATTACGCAAATTATAACCTTCACTACGAGTAAGTTTTGCTACCTTATGACCTTGAGTCAAACCGTTTTCATAATATTTAGTTTCACCCCAGTTACGGCCTGCACCAACTTCAGCACGTAAAGTCAGACCTTCAATAATATCCCATGATAAAGCAGCTATACTTCTTACTCGCTGTTTTCTTGCAATGTTCTGAACATCGTTAGTCCAGTCAACCGGGCTACCATAAGAAGTATCAACGTTATCAGCTCCCAAACCAAATCCACCGAATGCATTAGGATCACCCAAAGGATTATCAATAGGACGCCAACGATATGCACCAGATAATAAAGAACCTTTACCGTTTGTTGAAGATTCCTTTCCAGTTGTCTGGTCTTCAGAATAACGTATATCAACATCTAATTTCAGGTTTTTCAACAGTTCCTGATTCAACTTCAATGATGTATTGAAACGGTTATAACCTGAATTAATCTTGATACCCTCATCATTCAGATAGTTGACATTTAATACAAATTTTGTTTTTTCACTACCTCCTGAAATTGAAAGGTTATGAGTATGTGCAATAGCATTACGCAACATATCATCAGTCCAGTCGTGTACGTCCACATTCGCATAGTCAGCAAAATGATTACCATAGGCAGCGCCTAATCCAAAGTATTTTGCTACACCATCAGCACTAACAGCACCACCAGTTCTTTCCAATGCATCAGCATATGCCCACTGATACTTCACGTAATCTTGTGCACTAAGCGGATCCAAGGTTTTAGCTGCAGCCTTTGTCTGTACGTATCCATTATAAGTAACAGACAGCTTATCAGTCTTCGCTCCCTTTGTAGTAACCAAAATTACACCATTTGCACCACGAGCACCATAAATAGCTGTAGATGAAGCATCTTTCAATACATCGATTGTTTCAATCTGATCTGCCGGAATATCAGAAATAGAACTTACCGGAAATCCATCTACAATAAACAACGGGTCATTACTCTGTGTAATAGAACCTCCACCACGAACGCGGATAGAAACTTCTGCACCTGGACGACCGTCTTGTGAAACAACTGATACACCGGCCAATTTCCCTTGTAAAGCCTGAGATACATCTGATACAGGATTAGCAGTTAAAGTTTCATTACTTACTGATGCAACAGAACCTGTCAAGTCACGTTTCTTAACAGTTCCATAACCGATAACCACAACTTCGTCCAATGTTTCAGTATCTTCTTTTAAGATAATGTTAAACGAAGTTTGATTTCCTACAGGAATAGACTGCTGAACATAACCTACATAAGTAATAGTAAGCACGTCGGAATTTTTCACATCTGAGATTGCAAACTTTCCATCAAAATCAGTAATAGTACCATTTGTTGTACCTTTGACTAATACATTTACACCGATCATAGGTTCACCTGTACCATCTTTAATGACACCAGTAATCTGTTTACCCTGCGCAAATGCTAGCACACAGAACATACTCAGTAAGAACGTAGAGTATACTCTTCTTAAAAGCAGTAGTCGATTCATACGTGTTTTTTTAGTTTAGATAATAAATAAAGTTAAGTGTTCTCATTTAATCATAACACTCCAAAATTAGAATTTTTTAATGAACAGCCATGGAGAGAAAATGTTTTTTTGGTGGTAAAAATTGGTTTTTAACAGTTCGTCAATATTTATGCAGAACAACCAAAACGACTTCACTCGGTGTAAACAAACGGATATCCTTGCGGGAAGTACCTATTCCATTTGTTATAATAACCGGTATACCAGCAGAGTTATATTTCAGCCCACTCAAAAAGCGAGATCCATATTTTGAGAAATGAGCTGGAGTATATCGTCCGAAAAAGCTGACCTGTCCACCATGAGTATGTCCAGCCAAAGCCAGATCCGTATTGCTGACATCCACATCCTCTACATAATCGGGCGTATGAGTCAGCATGATGACATAATCTTCTGCCTGAAGCGACAGTGTAGGTGAAATACCGTTTTTTGTCAAATCGAACGGATTGCGGATTCCACAAAGTAAAATATACTGGTTTCCTTTCCATAACGTATCTACCTGATGTTCGAGCAACCGGATACCGGTTCGTTCCATTTCCTGTCTGACTATCTCATAATTGGCATTGTTCTCATGATTGCCCATTACTCCATAAGTGCCATAAGGTACACAAACCTGATAAAGCACGTCAAAAAGCTCCGACAAGTTTCCACCATTCCGTCCCCGATAATCTCCTCCCAATAATAACAGGTCAGCGTCAGCTGCTTGCAGGGCTTTCAGTAAACCAGGAAGTCTTTTCTTTCCGAAACGACTTTCATAATGAAAATCGGATGCAAACGCAATACGAAATCCATCAAACGAATCGGGCAGTTGTTCGCTATATATATCATATTTTTTTATACGCCCTATCCCATGATATTTCGATAAAGAAGCTGTGGCACACGACGAGAATAAAACAGCTGATACAAGAAATGAAAACCAAACTAATTTTTTCATGGCTATATTACTAGAATTTTCAAACGAAAATAACACTTTTCCATTGCCCAGGCAAAGTCTCAACAGAATTTCATAACTTTGTACTGTTAAAAACAAATCAGATTTATGGTAAAACAAAACTCTACAAAAGCCTGGTTACTTGCCAGCCGTCCGAAGACTTTGACAGCAGCTTCTATTCCTGTCATGCTAGGCTGTGCACTTGCTTTCATGTACGGACACTTCCAATTAATTCCTGCCATACTATGTTTTCTCTTTGCTTTCCTAATGCAGATAGATGCTAATTTTATAAACGATTTATACGATTACCTGAAAGGAAGCGACCGTGAAGACAGACTCGGTCCGGAACGTGCCTGTGCCCAAGGCTGGATTTCTCCTTCCGGAATGAAAAAAGGGATTCTTGTAACTACTGCACTAGCTGCAGTAACAGGGCTTTTCCTGCTAGGATATGGTGGTTGGGAAATGATTCCAGTAGGTATTGCTTGTATTATTTTTGCTTTCCTATATACTACCGGACCTTATCCGCTTGCCTATCATGGCTGGGGCGATATACTGGTTCTGGTATTCTTCGGATTTGTACCTGTAGGATGTACTTTCTATGTCATGGCACATGACTGGAATACCTCGGTAACAATGGCCTCACTCGCCTGTGGATTCGTTATCGACACATTACTTATGGTAAATAACTTCCGCGACAGAGAACAGGATGCCATAAGCGGAAAGAAAACCATCGTCGTACGGTTAGGTGCACGTGCCGGACTTATTCTATATTTTCTACTGGGATTGGCTGCATGCTGGAGCTGTTTCTATTTTGTCACCGAAGGCAGACTGTGGGCTGCTATCTTACCTCAGATTTATCTTTTATTTCATATTCTCACCACAATGAAAATGGCACGAATTAACAGGGGAAAAGAACTGAACGCCATTTTGGGAGAAACATCACGAAACATGCTGTTATTCGGGATATTACTCACCGCAGGATTATTGATTCCAGCTTGACACAACTGTTAATTTGTTATTTCCATGAACAGCAGAGTAAAAGAACTTGATTTTCTAAAGTGTATATTCATCATCCTGATGATTATTTTCCATCTGGTATACATCGGCGACTCGTATCCGTATGCCAAGCAAGTAGTCTATACCTTCCACATGTCAGCTTTTCTTGTCATTTCCGGATATCTGAATAATGTAAACAAGAAAATCAAAGCTTTCGGACGGAGTCTGCTTTGGATATTCATTCCTTATGTTTGTATGGAAACCGGATACGTCATCATGTCGGCCATTCTCCCCGTAAGGGAAAAGATTACCGAATTGTCAGCCGGACTTTTATTGCATAAAGCCATCATTGCTCCCATGGGACCTTATTGGTATCTCCATACCCTGATGCTCTGTAATGCCAGCTATTACCTGATGTACAGGATGACAAATAAATGGAAAGGAATTACTCGCTTCATCCTTTTAGGAATATTATTATATGGACTTTCAGAGTTGAAGTTATTGACATTTGCCAATGCCATTTATTTTCTGGCAGGAGTAGCTATCCGACAAAGCGGAAGCAATATCATCCGTATTTTCCAACCCAGCCTCTTGGCCTTGTTCCCACTGATTATACTCTGTTACTTCCCCGAAAATCTGAATCGAGGAACACTGGCAGGAGTAACTATTACATATCTGGTAATCAGCTTGCTGCTGGCAATCTACACTTATCTAACGGAACAAATAAAAAGGATTCTTCTTTATATTGGCAGTAATACACTGGTTATTCTGCTCTTTTCACCCGTGTTTACTATTTTGTCAAAACTCTACCTGCCGCTCTTTACTTTCGATGCGACAGGCATTTGTTTTACGATAGTTTCGGTAGTTTTTGTTATCTGCGGATGTTTCGGCGTAACTTACATATTCGACCGATTACATATCTCGCCTTACTTTTTAGGAAAGAAGCAAATGCTTCCTCCCTATTCTTCTGCCCACTAGTCACGCTCGATCAGTACGGTAGCATATGCCGAGATACCTTCTTCACGACCGGTAAATCCTAACTTTTCGGTTGTAGTAGCCTTTATGGATACGTCTTCCGGTTCAATGTTCATGACATGAGCCAGCACTTCCTGCATTTCTGGAATATGTGCTTTCAGCTTCGGACGTTCGGCACAGACTGTTGCATCAATATTGCCAACTCGATAACCTTTTGTTGCTATCAAATCTATAGTTTTTGCCAGCAGAATCTTGCTGTCGATATTCTTAAACTCACCTGCATTGTCAGGAAAATGATAACCGATATCACGCATATTTGCCGCTCCCAACAATGCATCGCAAATGGCGTGAATCAGCACATCAGCATCAGAATGTCCCAACAATCCTAATTCGTGCTCCAGCTTGATACCTCCCAGCCAAAGCTCACGTCCTTCAACTAAACGATGGACGTCGAAACCAAATCCTACACGTATTTTCATCGCACGTAAAAATCAAGAACTTTTTCGTTTTCCAAATAGCCTTCCAAGTGATTGTCTATCTGTACCGGACCCACTCCTACCGGTGTTCCAGTAAACAGCATATCTCCAATTTTCAATGTACAGAACTGACTGACGTATGCAATAATCTGATCTACTTTAAAAAGCATGTCCTGCGTATTCCCCTGCTGTACAGTCTTACCATCAATATCCAAATGGAAATTGATATGCTGTATATCGGCAAACTTCTCTACCGGTACCCAATCTCCTATAGCAGCCGAATTATCAAATCCCTTACATAGTTCCCACGGCTTACCTTCAGCACGGAACTTACGTTGCAAATCACGTGCAGTAAAGTCAATACCCACCGTTACAGCATCATAATAGCGATGTGCAAAACGCTCGGATATATTCTTTCCCAAACGGTTAATACGTACTACCAGTTCAGTTTCATAATCTACCTGCTGGCAGAAATCAGGAATAAAAAACGGCTTGCTGTCCTTCAGCAAGGCAGAGTCCGGTTTCATAAAGATAACCGGTTCTTGTGGCAATGGCTCGTCTGCATGCAATTCCTTACAATGCAACGGGTAGTTCATGCCTATAGCTATAATTTTCATGGAAAGTTATTTCTTTATTGTTTCATTCAAACGGTTGAACATCACAGCCAGATGAGCATATAGTGATGTATTCTGCACTACAATATTTTCGGGAACCCGAATACGGAAAGGAGTAAAATTCCAGATAGCCTTGATACCTCCTGCAATCATCTTATCTGAAATCTCCTGAGCAATGGCAATAGGAACAGTCAGTACACCAATATTTACTCCATCCAGTTTCATACGTTTCTCAAAATCATCAGAGTGATAAATAGGAATACCATTTATCTTTGTTCCCACCAAGTCGGGATTGACATCGAAAGCCCCTACTATCTGAAGACCAAAATGAGACAGACTGAGTCACGCAACAATGCTCCTCCCAAGCTTCCTACTCCGAAAAGATACGCTTTATGCATATTGGTAAATCCCAAAAAATCCTCCAATACCTGAATCAGCAAATCAATGTCATACCCTACACGGGTACGTCCGGCAATATCCACATACGAAAGATCTTTTGCTATCTGCGAAGCTCTATATTGATTTGCTTTGAAATCTGAGTAGAGGAAACATACTTCTCTCCTTTCTCTCTCATCAGCTTTGCATTCGAAAGATACCACGGCAGTCTACGCAGAGTAGGCTCCGGTATTTTTTCCGTATTTTTACGAGTATGTATTGCCATTTTTTGCTTCTATAATGGTTCTGTCTTTGTGCAAAATTAAGCTATTTATTCGGAAACGCACACAGAATATAGAAAAATGTACCTATCTTTGAGTCGGATTAAAATTAATTCACATGAAAAATAACGATTGGAAAGACCGACTGAACATTGTATATTCTACTAATCCGGACTTTAAATACGATAACGGAGAAGAGGAAGAAGTGGAAACACTAGATAAAAAACAGCAAAAGCTTCGCGTTTCGATAGAGAAAAAAGGACGCGGCGGAAAGACCGTTACTGTAATAACCGGCTTCATCGGCAGTGAAGATAATCTGAAAGATCTGGGCAAGCTACTGAAGACCAAATGTGGTGTAGGAGGTTCAGTGAAAGACGGTGAAATCTTGATACAAGGAGAGTTTCGCCAGCGCATTATCGATTTATTAAAAGCAGAGGGCTATACGCAAACTAAGTGATCTGATATTATCTAAAAAGACATCAGGTAATACGCCTAATAAAGACCGATAAAATACCCGAATTTTTGTTACAAATGCTCAGAGTATTTGTACATTTTTTTTGCAAAACATCAGCAAGTTTTAGGGAAAATTTCAGCATGTTTTCAAAATCCTTTTTACGACATTATGAATGAAGAACTGAAGGACATAAAAGGATCTTTTTTTTACAGATAGGATTGTATAGAAATTTCATACAATATTCTATGCAACAAAGTTTGTTCAACACAATATATAATTCTTTGTAA
>ENA-OQJI01000004-OQJI01000004.1-human-gut-metagenome-genome-assembly--contig:-NODE-4-length-65538-cov-2.159728_pt1 | contig 65538 bp, 62 predicted proteins | sample MGYA00242602_ERZ504768 | MGnify/ENA primary metagenome ERZ504768 (study PRJEB26092, sample SAMD00036368) | human gut metagenome | host: Homo sapiens | study: EMG produced TPA metagenomics assembly of the...
TTTGACGGGAAAAATATTACAGGACTTGAATCTCTGCAGTCAGAACTGGTTAATGCTAATGCCGGCGACACCATTATCATTAAAAACGGAACTTATAAAAACATTCGTCTGACATTGAATGGAAAAGGAAGCAAGGACAAACCTGTAGTTATTATTGCAGAAAAACCAGGAAAGGTTTTTATAGAGGGCGAATCAAATCTTCGTCTTTCAGGAAAGTACATTGAAATTAACGGTCTGTACTTCAGAAACGGACATTCCCCAGAAGGACCAGTAATAGCATTCTCAAATAACGGAGAAAGAGCCCACAATTGTAGAATCACAAACTGTACAATAGATTATTTTAAATCCTGAAAACAGAAAACGTAACTGGAAGCTGGGTTATTATGTACGGTAGGAATAACCGTTTCGACCACAATACTGTAGTAGGAAAGCTTCATCAAGAAGTAACTCTTGCCGTAGCACTTGATGAAGAATACGACAGAGAGAACAATCATAGAATAGATTACAATTATTTTGGCCAGCGACCTATTATGGGCTCTAATGGTGGAGAAACAATGAGAGTAGGCTCGTCACATCATGCATTCTTCTCGTCAAACACTATAATAGAAAATAATGTGTTCGAGCAATGCAACGGTGAAGTGGAAGTAGTATCTATAAAATCGAGTGATAATATTGTACGTAATAATACATTCATAGAATGTCGTGGCGTACTTGCTCTAAGGCATGGCAATCGGAACATTGTAGAAAACAACACTTTCCTGGGTAATGGAATACCATGTACGGGAGGAGTAAGAGTGGTTAACGAAGGGCATACTATCAGAAACAATTTCTTCTACAGGCTTAAAGGCGGACGTTTCTTCTCGGCTCTGGGACTTATGAATGCAGTTCCTAATTCATTGCCTAATAGATATCATCATGTAAAAGATGTAACCGTGGAAAACAACACATTTATAGAATGCGATAATATTATCTTCTGTGTTGGTAAGGATTTTGAGAGAACTCTCCCTCCATCGAACATACTGCTTGCTGACAATCAGTTCATCCACAAAGAAGATAAGCCTGTTTTTCAGGCAATGGATGACATATCAGGATTTACCTTCAAAAACAACCGAGTGAATTATCCTAAGAATATAACCATAAAGGTTTTATTAACGATGACACACTATTGTCCGATTCTCTTCCAAAGCACCTTTGTAGAAAGGACGTAGGTTCTTCATATTATTCACTACCTGACAAGAAATCTAATTCAGGCAAAATAATAAATATCAAGCCAGGACTGAACACCTTACAAGAAGCTCTGACTGTATCTTCCAACGGAGACACAATAGTATTGGAAAAAGGTGTATATACAATAGATAACACCCTGAAGATAGACAAATCTCTTATATTCAAAAACGGAAACGACGATGATGAAAAGCCAATGTTTGAATTCATAGGTAAAACTCCGGCAGAATTCTTCACAATAGTCAAGAACGGAAGTCTTACACTGAACGGACTTGCATTCAATGGTGAATCAACAGAGAAAGCACTGGCATCAGGAGCTGTAACAGTAATGTCAGGAAATATAACCCCATACAGTTTAAATTTTGACAATTGCGAATTTTACAATTTCAACGAGACAAAATATGCTGCAATAAGAGCAGGGAAATCAACATTTGCACCTAAAATAACAATCAAGAACTGTTACTTCCACGACATGTCGGCCGAAGGAATAAATCTGGCTGACGAAAAAGACGACAGAGGAAAGTATAATGCAGAGGAAATAATGATAGAAAACTGTGTGTTCTACCGAATGTTGGGAAGTGCAATAAATATATACAGAGGCGGTAATGACGAAAGTACCAGCGGACCGTTTGTATATATAAGCAATTGTACTCTGGAAGATGTGGACAACAAGGAACAAGGTTCGGCTATGCGTGTGATAGGAGCACAATATGCAAACATCCGCAACTGCTCATTCTCCAACAGCGGCAGAGGTGGAGCAAGTATCAGATTCAACGAAATGCGTTGGGACGACCTTACGGTTTCTAATACAAATATCTATAATTCAGGAAAAATTTCGTCTTTTGGAGATAACGTAAAGATTAAATCCATATATACGCTCAAACCTGTTTATGAGGATAGCGACAATGGAAATTTCAATCAGAGCAAGTCATCGCCCCTAAAATCAAAAGGTATCAACAAGACGGACATTGGAGCAATATTATAAACAAACTTAAGTATAAAAATAAAAGAGGATGGACGTTCATCCTCTTTATTTTATAATATCATTATATCGCTTTGAGATCTGGCAAATGTCATTACTCCTGTGAGATGTTGCGACATTATTCGGGCAGCTGCCTCCGAATCATTGTTTTTTATATGCTCAAATATAAGCCTATGTTCGCTAATTGGTATTTCAAAATTAGTCTTACAAACATTATATTTAGCATAATTCACCATTATATCCGGTGTAATGGTTTGCAGCATAGACTTAAGTGCTGTGTTCTTCGAAGCCTCAGCCAGTGTAAGATGCAGTTTGAAATCTTCCTCCAATGCAGAATTAGCGACTCTGATTTTTTCCTCGTATGCCATCATTGCTTCCTCTATTCTTTTCAAATCATTATCCATTCTCCTCATTGCCGCCAAACGTACGGCATTAACCTCAAGTATGGTCCTTATTTCAACTAATGAAAAGAAATCACAATTGTCCATTTCCAATATCCCGTTAACAAGACTTCCAAAAGCCTGTGTTTCTATTCCAGTTATCAAAGAACCGCTTTGAGGCAGTGTCTTTATTACCTGATAAAATTCCAACCGTTTTATAGCCGTTCTTACAGTAGAGCGACCAACTTGAAACTTTTCTGCCATCTTCCTTTCAGCCGGAAGCTTATCACCAGGTCTTAGAATACCGGTATTAACAAAATATCTTATCTGCTTTATAATATCTTCTACCGGATTATCTACAACCGGTTTTAAATACTCCAAAATTTCTGACATAAAATTATGTTATAGCGAATTTGAGAAACAAACAGCGTTTAAAAATGATTTAGTAGAGTTATCTTATATTCTAATTTTAATCCTTTTAAAACCATTTTGTTCAATCTTTTTAAAATATTATTTGCGTGTGCAAATATACTAAAACTCGCCCACATACGGATAACTTTTGAGGAAATAGTACAAAGTGTTTGAGAACTAAAGGAATATGTAGTTTTGTTCCAGATTCTTCCATTTGTGGTTTTTGACCGTTTTTGAGGGAGTTAGGAAAACAAATCGCTACTTATCCGTTGCCTTTTCCGGGTTGAAAAAGAGGGTTGGAAATAGCTTCCATTTCTACTTTTCATATCCTGTTTATCACTGCATGGAACGATGTTTCTTGCTATGTCTATCATGCAAACTTAGTCATATTTTTCCGTATTAGAAAAAAAGACAGGGTTTGTTTGTTAGGCGAAGGACCTTATTCTCCGTTCCGCTATATTTTTCATGCCATTCATTTGCTCGCTATATAATAATTTTGCAAACAAAGGAATTAGTTATGAATCAAGCAAATGTAAAGGTATCGTTCTACCTGAAAAAGAGCGAGGCGGATGTTGACGGAAACAGCCCTGTAATGGCTAAATTAAGTGTCGGAAAATACTCGGAAGCGGCATTCAGTGTGAAGATGAAAGTTTCACAGTCGCGCTGGACTTCCGGACGTGCGTTAGGCAAGAGTATGGCTGCAAAGGAAATAAACAACCGTCTGGACGAGATTCGTGCAATGGCTTTAAGTATCTACTCAGAACTGTCGGCTGTTCGTGACGGTGTGACAGCAGAAGAGGTAAAAAGTATTCTGCTAGGAATGGCCAGCGGACAGGAAACTCTTTTGGGCTACTTCAGACGATTTATCAGTTGTTTTGAAAAGCGTGTGGGAGTAAACCGTACCATGAAAAGCTTGCGTGCTTATCGGAATGCCTACAACCATATCGAAAGATTCTTGCAGACAAAATACAAACTCTCCGATATTCCGTTCTCAGCACTGGACCGTTCCTTTATTGACAAGTATGATTTGTACCTTCGGACAGAACGCAATCTCGCCCCCGGAACAATCATCAATCTGACCGTACAACTGAAAACGATTGTCGGCGAGGCCATCGCTGACGGTATCATTACCGCCAGTCCGTTTTTGGGATACGAGCCGGTGCGTCCTAAAGCCGTACAGAAATATCTCACGGCAGAAGAGTTACACAGAATCATGACCACTCCGCTTCACAGACAGACATTATATCATGTCCGTGATATATTTTTGTTTTCCTGTTTTACCGGGATTTCATATAGAGATATGTGTCTGCTGACCAAAAGCAACCTATGTTCAGCAGAAGATGGGACATGGTGGATAAAAAGTGCCAGACAGAAAACCAAAATAGAATTTGAGATTCCGCTGCTTGATTTGCCATTACAGATTCTGAAGAAGTACAGCGACACTGCTCCCGATGACAAGTTGCTGCCGATGTACTGCAATTCTATGCTGAACCATTATTTGAAAGAGATTGCGCAAATCTGCCACATAAACCGTCCGTTGGTCTTTCATGCCGCCCGTCATACATACGCTACGGAAATAACACTTTCCCATGGCGTACCCCTTGAAACAGTCAGCAAAATGCTCGGACACAGTCAGATAGAAACCACCCAAATTTATGCGAAAGTAACCGATGACAAGATAGATGCCGATACAAAGGCACTGAATCGGAAAATTTCAGAACGCTTTTCTGTCGTCATTTAATAAACCCTTAAATGGAAAGTATATGGAACAGAATATTGAGAAACAGAATACCAAACGCCGCAGCACATTTGCCGTGCTGTTTTATATCAACCGTACAAAAATACGCAAGGACGGGATGTGCCAGTTGTTGTGCAAGGTGAGCATCGATGCCGAATGGGCTCAGATAGGTACCAAAGTATCTGTCAATCCGGCTATCTGGAATCCGGAGAAAGGGCGTGCAGATGGACGAAGCGAGAATGCCGTTACTGTGAACCGCGCCATAGATGACCTGACAAGCGAGATAGTCGGACATTATGATCGGATAAAGAACAGCCTGGGTTTCATCACGGCAGAACTGGTCAAGAATGCAGTCAAAGGTATCGGACAGAAACCGCTTACCCTGCTGGCTCTCTTCAGGGAGCATAATGAGGAATTCAAGAAACGTGTCGGGATAGACCGCATACGGGAGACATACGAGTCCTATCAGCGTTCATACAAACATCTTTCCGCATTTGTACGGGAAAAGAAGGGTATGGAAGATGTCACGTTGCGAAGTCTTGACAGGGTGTTCTATGACGATTTTGAAGTTTTCCTGCGCACCGACCGCAACCTGAAGCCCAAAAGCGTGCATGAGCATCTGTACCGCTTGAAGAAACTTACGGTACGGGCTGTCAGCCAGGGCACGTTGAGACGGGATCCATACTGCCGTCTGCACCCCGAACTCCCCAAAAGAAGAAGCCGCCACATGAAGCTGGAGGACCTCAAGACATTGATGACTACTCCCGTAGAGAAGCCGCAATTACAATTCGTGAGGGATATGTTCATCTTTTCGACTTTTACCGGACTGGCATATGCGGATTTGAAGAGGTTGTCGGTAAATGATATTACGCAGGCAGACGACGGCACTTGGTGGATTCATATCCACCGCCAAAAGACCGATACGCTTTCCTCTGTCCGTCTGCTGGATATTCCTCTCCAAATCATAGAGAAGTACCGTAGCCAGAGAACCGGGGACAAGGTGTTCAACATTTACGGACGCTGTTATTTTATCATGCTGACAAAAGAATTGGGAAAGGCCTATGGATTTGATTTGACCTTCCACCAGGCCCGGCATAATTACGGAACCCACATCACTCTCTCGTTGGGTGTCCCGATAGAGACGGTAAGCCGTATGATGGGACATACCTCCATTTCCACCACGCAAATTTACGCGCAGGTCATGGACACAAAAGTGGACGAGGACATGAAACGCTTGAGAGCCACCGGCTTCGGTAACAGCATAGAATTATGTGAAGAGGATTTCACGACAAAGAAAAAACGGAAGCGGAAATCGCAAGCCGTATGAAAAGGAGAACGGAGAAACAACCGCAACCCGGCAGGTCGTTTCTCCGTTCTGACTTTAATGATGCCAGCTATACCCAGCGTTGTTCTTCCCGGCACCGCTTATAGGCATCGTCCAGTATTTTCATAATGTCGGACTCTTTATAGAGAGCCTTTCCCTGTACCAGGTAGTAAGGGATTACACCGGATGTACGGTATTCCTGCAATGTGCGTCTGCTTACCCGCAGGACATTGGAAAGTTCTTCATCCGTAAGGAAGCGTTCACCGTTGAAGAGCGTTCTCGGGATTTCCTCCAATACCGAAAGCATCTTCTCCAATTTCTCCAATCCCTGAAACATCACATCAATGTGCGGGTCTTTCTTGTCTATGAAATGATAGCTCATAATCTGCTCTTTATTAAAGGGTGATAACTCAAATCCAACAATCTCTGTATATCTTCCGGCTTGTAGAAGAGCTTGTTCTTTATACGGCTGAAGGGAAGTATCCCTTTGGCCCGATATGCCTGAAGAGTCTTTTTGTTGATGCGGAGCACATCGCACACTTCCTGGTTATCCAGCCAGTTTTTCAGGCCGAGGTCCTCTACCGGTCGGCAAATGTGTGTCATCCGTTCCTCAAATTTGCAGAAGCGGATACGCAGCTCTTCAAAAGTCTGTTTGTCAATACATACAAGTTCCATATTCTTTTCAGTTTTATTATTCCACCTGGTTTTTCAGTCTTGCCGGCATACGTTTCCCCTTCTGGTTGAGGAATGCCTCTACCTCAGAAGACTTGTAATAGGTACGCCCGTCAATCATGTAATACGCCACGAGTTTCTTCTGGCGGTACCGTGCGAGGGTGCGTTTGGTTATGCCGAGCAGCTCGCACATGTCCTGATTGTCCAGCAGCTTGTCGCCGTCAAGGGCGGAAGTCTGGCGGTTCATGCGGTTCAGTCTGTCTTCAATCTTGTCGAACCGTTCCATGATCTGATGGAGCATCATCTGGAAGGTTTCACGGTCTATCTGTATCATAATACGGTCTGTCTTTGAGTGTAAATAATCGGGTGATTACACCTTGTCGCGCAACAGGTTATATTATGGTATAGGGCTAACGGTATGCCAATGTCACCATGTTTCATGGAATAGCATCGATATTCCATTGAAATACAGTGAAATAAAAATTTTCAGAGAAAAGAAATGATGGAAATAAGCCCTTGCAGGATGCAAGAAATCTCGCAAAATGCAAGTTACATCCTGCAAGGATTGCGGTAAATCAGACGGCAGATACCGTTGGAAAAAGCAACGGCTTTATGCAACTGCCACTGCCGGGAAGGAAGAATGTTCTGTACGGAATGTCCCTTTCCCATAGAATAAGGAAACAGATAAACTATAAATTCATCCACAAGATTGTAGTGGAAAAGTCCCCGCAGAAGTTCAAGGGATTCTGCATCATGAACTTCTGCCAGATAGGTAAAAGAAGCGTTTTTGTGGTCTTTCTCGCAGAGCAGATCCAGAATGGAGTGAGGTAGAATCCAGGCATTGCAGTGTTCCCGCCAATGAACAAACCCTTTTCTATGGTTCATTACCCATTGCGTCAGCACGTTGTCAGGTTCCGGCAGGAAACCGTCCAGCGTCATTACCGTTACTGCCTGTATCTTTGCCATGCCATCTGTCAAAAAAAAGAAGCGTGGTTATCACGCACTCAGACAGCGGCTCTGGTAAAGCCTAAAGGAGAATACGCAATACCACGCTATGACAAAGCATAGCATAAGCATTACGCAATCATTCTCCTTTAACGTCAATTTACCAGATTTCTGTCTGAGAAGCTTGCGCTCTTATGTTATATACAATCGGCAACCGTCTCACAGACGATATGCCGCTTTTTCTCTATTTACTTGCAAAAGTACACATATTCAGCGAGATTTGCATTAGCTACGGACATCATTTTTTAATTCAACCCGTATTTTTTCATCTTTCTGTACAGCGTTGCCGGATTGATCTTGAGCATCGATGCCGCCTGTTCCCGGTGTCCGTTGCAGGCTTTAAGGGCATTGATGATGTTCATTTTCTCCTGCGCTTCGTCCTTTAGTGTAGATACTAATTGAAAAGTGCGCCGTATTCTAATTGAAAAGAGCTCCATCCATAACTGGTTACAAAATTACTATAAGTTTAAAATATTCATTTATCTTGTCTCATTTTTTGTGTTTCCTTAAGCCTATAAGACAGTCCGGTCATATTAACCAGATAAGCTTTATGTGTAAGCCTGTCAACCATTGCCGCCACAAGCACCTTGTCCTTTATGATTTCATTCCATCTGTTAAAAGCCAAATTAGTAGTAATGATTGTAGCCTTTTTCCCGGCTCTTAACGACAGGTGGTTAAAAAGCAGTTCTCCTCCTTCCTTGTCACAACTGACATATCCGAACTCATCACAGATGACCAGATCGTATTTTTCAAACCTTAATTGTAGCGTCCTCAGTGTCTTTGCTGATTTAGCCTCCCTTATCTGGGTAAGCAGGACCGGCACTGAAGTAAACAATACGGTAAAGTCCTGTTGGCAGGCCTTTATTCCTAAAGCCGTAGCAATATGCGTCTTTCCCGTTCCCGGATTTCCATACAGGACCAGGTTTCTTCCCTGTCTGATGAAGTCCAGTGTTTCCAATTCAGGTAATATTACCTGTGCCTCTTTGGGCATGTCTTCCATAACAAGCTCATGCAGATACTTCATTTGTGGAAATCCCGCAGATCTTATCCTTGATCTTCTTCTACACTCCCTTCTCCTGGCGCTTTCCTTTCCAGTAATTGCAAGTTTCTGAGTATCAAATGTTTGGAGCTCTAAAAGGTACAGAAGTCTAATTTCTTGTCATTTTTAGTCATTGTAACTCATTGATTATCAACAAGTTGCACACTGCCACATTCTTTTTGTAAGACAAAGATAATTGTATTTTGTTGAATTTCAAAGTTTTCCAGCAAATAAGTTACAAGAACGAGGTATTTTTTACCCTTTTTTAGTGATATGGCATTTTTATCAATGGCGTGCAATATTATGCAAATAGAAAACGTATTTTCGGGTTGTATATAAATCTTTGTTAAGTGAGATAATACGAAGACTGATGTTAGCTTGTATCGATTTTTTATATTAATGGGTGGACTGATGTTCTGATTTAATGATTATATTGACTACGGGTGCAATAAATTCGATAAAAGAGTATTAGTTTTTGATTTTTGCATAAATGATGTAAATATTGAAATCTAATTTGCAAATATAGATATTTAGTTATATATTTGTAGAAAAACAATTATATGATAGCAGAAATTAGATTTAAGAATATGTTCTCATTCAGAGACGAGGCTATATTAAGTTTTGAAGCTGATAGAAGTAAGGATATGGAGTCATATCATGTTGTCGAATTGGGGGGTGATGTGAGACTATTGAAAGTGGCTGTCATTTATGGAGCAAATGCTTCGGGTAAAAGTAATATTATTAAAGTTTGTGATTTTATCAAGTCATTCATTACTTATACCCCACTTAATAAGGCAGAACAAATTCAAATAGTCCCGTTTCTCCTGAATAAAACAAGTTCGAGGCAGTTATCTGAATATTCGATTTCGTTCTACTTGAAGAATGAGGAAAAAGCAGTTCGTTATGTCTATTCTGTAGCTTTAGACAGATGGCACGTAGCAAAGGAAAGTCTAATCTATTATCCAAGTCAACAGCCTGCTACTATATTTGAAAGAAATACTGAGAATAACGTATCGGTTATTAAATTTGGACAGAAGATCAAAATGTCGCAATCTGTCAAAGAGGAAATAACATTGAAGTGTTTGCATAACATGTCAGTTTTTGCTGCTTATATGCAGGTAAATACACATATTGTAGAATTAGAGGCAGTTCTTCAGTATCTAACCAATCAGGTTATGCCGGCAATTGTGCCTGCATCATCTTTAAGTCGTTATGCCGAAGAATCAATCAAGAATGAGTCTGCAAAAGATTATATTTTGAGATATCTACAGGAAGCTGATTTCAATATTTCAAATATTACTTCCAAAGAACAGGAAACACATAAGGGTTCGATCAATTATACTATGTATCAGCATAAAGTTTCATCTGATGATGGTAACAATGATTATTATGAGTTCCCGGAACTGTTTGAATCGGACGGTACTATCCGTACGTTTGGCTTGGCCGCTCAAGTGCAAAAGATTCTTGAAAGAGATGCTTTTCTTGCAGTTGACGAGATTGAATCCTCTCTTCATCCGAAATTGATAGAATACATCATTGAACGTTTTCTAAAAGAATCAGAGCAAGCCCAGTTGTTGCTCACTACACATTATGATGGACTATTAGGAGAAGAAGATTTGCTTAGGAAAGATAATGTTTGGTTTACTGAAAAGAATCCGGACGGATCAAGTGTGCTGTATCCTCTAACAGATTTCAAAGGATTGAATAGGATTAGTTCTCTCCAAAAGGCATATAAATTTGGTAAATTCGGTGCAGTTCCTAATCTATAATCATGTACTTTTATGAGAAAAGCAAGAAAAAATACAGCGACCAGACAGGTTATTCATATCGTTGGTGAGGGCTTGACTGAATTATTCTATTTCAGTCATTTGAAAAAAATACTTGGTTATAGATATTCTATTTCTCCTCGTTTATTTGAAAACAATAGTATTGAAAAAATAGATAAGAAGATAAAGGAACTTCTAGATGAAGATGTCTTTGTAATATGTGTTTTTGATGCAGATGTTAGCAGGCGTTCTGATGCGGAAAATAAAAAAAATGGTGTCGCTCAAAAAAGAAATATGAAAATAATCCCAATGTGATTCTCTGTGATAGCTTACAGTCAATAGAATATTGGTTTTTACTACATTTTGAAGATACGTGTCGACATTTTCAAGATTCAGCAGCTACAGAAAGAGCATTAAAGCAATATCTGCCAACATACGATAAAACTCGAAAATACCTTGAGAAGGATAAATGGGTTAAAGAAATGCTTGCTGATTCAAAAATGGATAGAGCATGTGAACTAGCCGAAAAATATAAAGGTAGAGATTCTTATAGTGAGATTTATAAGGCGATTAAAAAAGTTAGTGAATAAAATGAAAGAAGTTGGAAGGGAGCAAGATAGGTAAAATGAGGATTCTACTAACCATTATGACAAAATTAGGATGAAGTTTAATTTTTGAAATAGGCCATGATGGAAAAATATATCCGTTGGGATATCATTCGAAGTTTCTTAATGTCAGATTGCAGAAAAGACTTTCTGAACTTGGGTGGAAGCCATTTATGCCTAATAGTAAAATTCAGTCGAATTGTTGTACTCAATTCTTTTTTGGCGATAACCATGACTATATACTTCAGATGTTTTTCTGTAGGCAGATTGTAAACCTAGAAAAGAATGCTAGTTCAAGAGGAGATAAAAGGATATAGTTTTTGAATTAATAATGAACTATACACAATTTTATTTGTCATACATGTACTTTATTGTATTATTATTTATTAGATTGAATTTTTTTTTCATTATTTTGCCTAGTTGTAAACACATAAAGATATGGCTAATAAAAAAAATTAATAGAATCAAGGTAATGCTTGCTGAAAAAGGGAGAACTAACAAATGGCTTGCAGTACAAGTAGGAAAAGATCCTGCAACCATCTCTAAATGGTGTACTAATGCAGCACAACCCAGTTTAGAAATGTTGCTGCAAGTAGCCAAAGTATTAGAGGTTGAAGTCAAAGATTTGATTCGTGAACAAGATGAATAACAACAGATACAATTTGCTAAAACAAAAACTTATATAGTTTTTCGGGAACTATGCAGAATGTCTGCATTCTTTGTTCACACCTTTGCAATTGTTAACTGATTGTTGTACTTAAAATAGATTCAGAAATGATGAATGTGAAAGAAGCTATTCGTAATAATTTGATGGTTGAATTGGATAAATGTCTCAGTTCTCTAATTCGATATGATGTAGATTCATTAATGCCCTTGTTTTATGTTTTATGCGCACATCATGAGGGTCATCTTGTTTCAATTGTAGGCGAAGGAAAGTCATTGTTCCATGGTAAAATGCACATTCAGCCAATCGAAATTGTAGATGGATATGAGTCTCCTCTTTTGAAAGAGATAAGGAATTCTGTTAATCCAAGCTTCTTTGAAGGTCAATCAGCGGAAGCTGTGTTCCAGTTTTATTCAATGTGTAATGAATACATAAATGAATTCTATCAGGATATAATAGAACACATTATTTCTGTTTACACGTCAAATGCTGGAAAATATTCTGGCGTAAGTGTTACTACTCAAGAAATAGCCCAATTAATGGGTTATTTTATTACTGATTGTGCTCCAAGAAGAGTATATGATCCATGTGCTGGCCTTTGCTCTTTTGCTATTCTCCCAGAGTTGAGCAAAATAGAGTTTGTTTGTTCTGAATTGAGCAATCGTACAAAAGTAATTGCAGATATTCGATTGAATGCAGCTGGCAAGCAACTTGAAATTAATCAGGAAGATTGTACTTTTAATTGGCGTGGAAATTCAAATTGTGATTGCCTTGCATCAGAATTGCCATTTGGCCTTCGTCTGAATGATAGGAGTTTGGATGAACGTCGTCCTTTGTTATTAGAGGATTTCGTAATTGGTAAATTCATCGAATCAGAGAGTCTTTCTTCAGCAGTTCTATTAGTATCAGCTTCAACTTGCATTCGTGGAAACAATAAACATATCAGAAAGACCTTGTGTGAAAAAAACTATGTGGATGCTGTTATAAAGTTGCCAAGAGGGGTTCTTTCATATACAGGAGTTGATTCTGTTATTCTTGTATTGAAAAAACACCGATATACAAAAGATATCAAATTCGTATATGCTGATGATTGCATTATTTCTGATGGAAGAAATAAAAAGTTGAACTATCAGGCTGTTATTGAAAGATTAGAAAAAACAGAAGGCAATCAAATTGGAGTTGTTAGAGTGGAAGAAACATATTCGCATGATTTTTCGCTTGATCCAGTGTATTATCTGCATAATATGATTGAGGTGCAATCCGGTCAAACACTGGTTAAATTCAGAGACATGACAACTCAAATACGTGGAGAAAGGAGATTTGATGATGTGACTGGAAGAGTTTTACTTTCAGAGCATCTTTGTGTAAGCATTACTGAATTCCACACTAGAAGTATTGATATTAACTCAATCGAATTGGTAAATCCAGACCGATATGTTAAAGTGAGCAACAAGCACGGTTCTTTCATTTTAAAACAATTCCTATAATCCTTGTTATTCTCCGAAAAACCATTATTTTTGCGCACAGCGATGCATGAAGCACCGCTTTCGGTGTTTCTTTTTTATCGTTCATTTAAAATAATTTTTTGTAGGCGGAAATCAAATGCGACAGAGGTCGTTTTTTGATTTCCGCCTTAATTTTCGCTATGCGAAAATACGATTTATTTTGCTGATATGCAACATTTTGCGTGTTTAATATATTAAAAAGAAACATGTAGCCTGCCGTCGTGGCAGCATAATGAAACATCTGAAAGAATTTGTGAAATCAGTGCCGGATTACCGCAGGACAGACAAGGGAAACTACAAATACAAGCTGGAAGATATTCTTCTTCTTGTAATACTCGGACGGCTGAGCAAGTGTATAACAAGACCGGATATAATCAGATTCGGCGGGCGTAATCTGAAACGCTTCCGCTCTTTGGGGATTTTGTTGGACGGCGTGCCCTCTGAGCCTACGCTCTGCCGTATATTCAAACATATTGATGATGAAGCCATGTCTGAGCGGATGTCTGAATTTACCTCCGCCTTCCATGACGAGCTTGTCGGTTTTGCCGGGGACATCCTCTGTATTGACGGCAAGGCGATGAGAGGGACGGTACTTGAAAACGGACGCAACCCCGACATCGTGTCCGCCTATTCCCTTGGAGGAGGTGTCACCCTTGCCACGGACATGTGCGAAGAAAAAAGCAATGAGATAACTTCCGTGCCCAAACTGTTGGACAAGGTGGATGTGTCAGGACGCATAGTTACAGCGGACGCCATGTCCTTCCAGAAAGCCATCATAGATAAAATCCGGAAAAAAGGCGGTGATTTCCTTATCGAACTGAAGGCGAACCAGAGGACTTTGCGATATGGGATTGAGGACAATGTCGAACTTGCAGAGCCTGTGGATGTATACTCGGAAGGACCTTTCCTTGAACATGGCAGGATAGAGACCAGAGTATGCCGTATCTTTCGTGGGAATGACCTGATTACGGACAGGGAAAAGTGGGATGGAGATCTGACGGTTATCGAAATACGGACTGCGACGGAAAGAAAATCTGACGGTCAGAAATCTTCCGAAAGAAGGTTCTATGTCTCCAGTTTTCGCGGAAGTGCCCGGCGGATGGGCACGATAGCCAGAATGCATTGGGCGATAGAAAGCATGCACTGGGACCTTGACCGCAACCTGAGGCAGGACTTCATCAGACGGAAAAGTGCAAGGTCCGCCAGAAACCTTGACACGATACAAAGGATGGTACTGGCAATACTTTCGATATGGAAAGGCAAAAGGAAAAAGCTCTCTGACAAGGCAAAGGGAACGGCCGAACTTATCAGAGAACTTTCCATGAACTTTACTGCAATGATGCAGATGCTGGCTCAAAAATGAGATAATTTGTAATTTCAGAGGATTCGTAACATATTGGGTATCAATTATAACAAAAATCCTGCTTCCCATAAGAAGTGGGTGGGGAAATTATGTACCTTTATCTAAGCTTAAATGAAAGAGCCGTGAGGGGTGGCTTAATTTTTCTTTATTTAAAGTCTTAGAATTACTGCCCACCAAAGCCCGTCACGAATGTTTTGAAATCCTCAAGCTGTACATTAAGCTCTATATAGTATAGCAGAATAGCAGAAAAACAGACCATGATACCGCAGGTATATAGGTCATAACCCACTCTTCCGTAAGTATCTTATCTATTTGACAATAATAAAAATGTAAAGGAGGATAATGACATGGACAATATTCGTATCCCAATACATATAGGTTAACATATAAGGGAGAATGGTCACGGAGTCCACAAACCATAGAATGAAAAAATATATTTCCATCGTGTACGGTTTATGTCTCTATCCGGATATTTGACCGGTGCCGCAAATGCGCAATGCATACTCCACAAAAAAACACCAGGGAGGAAAAATAAGTCATACTGAATAACGCCTGTCTGTAATGGGCCATGGATACAAATGAACTACAGATAATAGCTGCAATAGATATAACGATACAAGCACAAAATAATGTACGAACGTGTCCATCAGTTGCATTTGGATGAAACAGTACCACTTTATGCAATGTTTGGTTAGATTGAGTCTGAACATAGGACCTTAAAAATTAGACGGATATAAATTTACTAAAAATCTGTGGAAAAGAGGAATAGAAAGGCGGAAATGTTTTTAAAACGGCTATGAATAAAGCGTTTGTGAGGACAAATGAGGACAAAGGCATAAAACGAGGTAACGCAAAAAAAAGTAAATTTATGAAGTAGAAAGGTTGCTAAATCATTACCCCGTGAAAGGTGGTTTTTGATACTCCGTGCTGAATTTTTCTCCGTATGGCTTCGGTTGGTTTACAAGGCATAACTCATTGATACTTAATTTTAAACTTAAAAAACGAGTATGGCAAGAAGTACATTCAAAGTGCTGTTCTACGTGAACGGCAACAAGGAGAAAAACGATATTGTCCGCATCATAGGACGGGTAACGATTAACGGGATTGTGACGCAGTTCAGCTATAAGTAGAGTATCCCGAAAACGCTTTGGGACGTGAAAGGGAACAGGGCGAAAGGCAAGAGTGCGGAAGTACGTGATATCAACCTTGCCCTTGACAACATCAAGGCTCAAATCATCAAGCACTACCTGCGTATATTCGACCGTGAAGCGTTCGTGACGGCTGAAATGGTGAGCAATGCTTATCAGGGTATCGGCAGTGAGTATGAGACACTGCTCAAAGCGTCCGGACGTGAGAACGAAGTATTCAAGAAGCGTGTCGGAAAAGACAGGGTAATGGCAACCACCGTTCACGGGTGGTGGCAAGAAACCATGTGGCAGCGTTCATCAAGTCTTTTTACAGACGGACGGATATGTTCATGCTGGAGATTAAGCCCGACTTCATCAAGGGGTTTGCAGCCTACCTATCAACGAAAGCGGGACTTCACAACGGGACGATATGGGAAAAATGCATGTGGCTGAAAGGCGTTGTCATGTGTGTGCACTTTAACGGACTAATACCGAAAAAAACGTTTGCCCAATTCCACATCAGCCCTAATGTGACGGAACGTGAGTTCCTGACGGAAGATGAACTGAAAACGTTGATGACGCACGAGTTGGGGATGTCCAACTGTTCTATATTCGTGACATTTTTGTTTTCGCCAGCTTCACTGCCCTCTCTTTCGTGGACATCAAGGAACTAACCAATAGCAACATCGTAGAAGTGAATGGTGAGAAGTGGATATTGTCCAAACGGTACAAGACAAAAGTGCCGTTCCAAGTGAAACTGTTGGATACTCCTTTGCAGATTATCGAGCGTTACCGACCCTGTCAGGAAGACAATCTCATATTCCCTAATCTCAACTACTGGTCTATCTGCAAATCTCTGAAAAAGGGGATGAAAGAGTGCGGATAACAAAGGATATTTCATTTCAGTATTAAAACTATTAAACGGGCGTAATTTAATTCGACAGAAAATCCGGCTTCTGACAGCCATTTTTTCACTTCATTCCGAGAGTTTGCAGTTTGACTGCCATAAACAGCAATATTTCAGCATGGGGACATAGTTTGCGGATATTATCCACACTTTGTGCTGTTCCGCTTCCTCCATGTGTACAGAATGGGAGTATCTTTTTCCCGGACAAATCATAACCGGACAGGAAACTTTTTACAGGAGAAGACAGAAGACCACCCCAAATAGGACTACCGATAATCAATGTATCATAATCATCCATATTCTCTACTTTTGTACGCAGAGCTGGAAGAATATGATTGTCTCTTTCATTTTTGAAACGGTCAACCACTTCATTATATTCATCAGAATAGGGTTCTTCCGGTTCAATCTCCACCATGTCGCATCCAATAAGTTCATGGATAATGTTGGCTACAGTTTGCGTATGTCCGCTCCATGAGAAATAGACTATCAATGTTTTCCCCGGCTCTGAGTGAGGCAACGAATCTATCTTATCTTCAACAGCCGGAGTGTTGCTGCACGAAAGGAAGGTTAAGAGCAGCATTGCCAATAAGCACTTCAGTTTCATAACTATTTTTATTTAGGTTTTGGGGTTATCCTCTGTTAATTTCTATCTGTCCAGCTGTTTCTCATACAGCCACTTCGACAGCAGGTCAGCTACTTCCACATTGTTCAAATCCGACATCGGGAAGTGCGTATTCCCATGCAGACCGACATCGGGCAGATGAATGACCGTCACGTCACCGCCCAGCTTATTGAGCATTTCGGCCCACTTGCGCATGAGATGCAGACGGCGTGTCCATTCGTAAAGTTCCGGATGTTCGTCTGTTTCGGGCAGGTTATCCCCATAGTAAATGATGATGGGAATTTCCATGTATCTCTTGAAAACTGCCATAGGGACTTCTATTCCTTCTGTTTTTTTAGACCGTGTCAAGACTTTGCCTTCTTCGGGAACTTGACCGGTTGGGAAGGGTACACTTCCACCGGGTTCGTATGCTACAATGGCTTTGATGTTCTTCGTTTTGAGCAAAGTAAACCAACCCACCGGACCGCCTTGTGAATGAGTGACAAATATGGCCGGACCGATTTTGTCAAAAAGAGCAGCATAGGCATCGGAATAGACATCGAAGTCCAAAGGTCCGATGGTCGGCGTCATCTGCCGGAAGTACTGGTTTAAGGCTTCCCGGTCGCGACTGAACTGTACACCCTCGAAATAATCAGGATAGATTCCCACACGGAAACGGTTGAACCATTCTTCTTCATCGAATACCGGTTCCAGTGTGACAGCTTCCGTACTCCGTCCGGCATTTCCCCGGCGAGGCTGGTCGACAAGATAGGTGGAGAAACCTTTGCGAAGAAATATATTCTGAAACCCTTCGCGTCCGTCAGGAGTGGTCTCCCATGTTTTGGAAAACTGGCCGACACCATGTGCAAAAACAAGCGGATATTTCCGTGCATCAACCGGTTTCTGATAAAATACATAAGCATGGTCGCCGTGGTATTTGTGTCCCAATGAATCGGTCAGTACGGTGCCACCTACGGCAAAACTGCCTTGTTCCTCTATTTGCAGAATATTCCCTTTGTAACAATTACAGCCCGACAGTAAAGCGATGAACGTCATGTAAAATATCTGTTTCTTCATACACGGATTATTTTGGGATTTTAGACTCCTGCAAGGCATCGTAGCGGCTACCCACCACAGGAATGGCAGCTACGGCTGTTTCCAGTTCTTCTATCTCTTCTGCCGTGAAACGGATGTCGCAGGCACGAAGGTTCTCTTCCAGATGAGAGAGTTTGGTGGTGCCCGGAATAGGCACGATAAAAGGCTTCTTGTTCATCAGCCAGGCCAAAGCTATCTGTGCCGGGGTAATGCCTCTTGTACGGCCGAAAGCGTTAAGAACTTCCACAATACGATAGTTGGCGCGTATGGCTTCGGGCTGGAAGCGTGGCAAGGTCTGCCGGTTGTCGTTGGTAACATCAAACTTGGTATATTCATTGATCATACCGCCCAAAAAACCACGGTTCAGCGGACTGTATGGAACGAAACCGATGCCCAAATCCTCGCACAGCTCCAACACTCCGTTCGTCTCTACCATGCGGTGCATCAAGTGATATTCGCTTTGGATTGCCGTAACCGGACATATCTTGTGCGCACGGCGGATGGTATCAACGTTTACTTCACACATGCCCCAATGCAGGATTTTACCTTCCTTGATGAGTTTGCTGCATGTTTCAGCCACCGCTTCAATCGGTGTGTTCGGGTCTATGCGGTGCTGGTAGAACATGCCCAATGTTTCAACTCCGAGATTGCGCAACGAGTTTTCACAAACCCGGCGGATGTTGGCCGGAGTGCTGTCCTCTTCGGTTTTAATCTGCACACCGTTTACAAACTTATGTCCGAACTTCGATGACACAAATACCCGGTCGGTATATCCTTTCAAGGCTTCGCCGACCAATTTTTCATTGATGTGGTAGCCGTAGCTTTCGGCTGTATCGAAAAGGGTCACCCCACGTTCAACAGCTTCATGCACCAGGGCGATTTCTTTTTCCCTGCTCGGGTACTGGCTGTGGTTATGGTTCAAGCCCATACAGCCATATCCCATTGCAGAAACAGTGAATGCCGTATTTCCGTGTCCCAATGTTCGCCGAGTGCGCACCGCCGCCATGCCTGCAGGGATGTTGTTTGCAACTTGTTGTTTCCCCATCCATACCCGTTCTGCTGCCGTTACCTTGTTCAAGGTAGGCCCGACACACATGGCAGCTCCTGTCAATGCCGCCATTTTAAGGAATCTCCGGCGGCTCATATCCTTGTCTTTATCCATATTTGATAGTCTTTAAATTATTTCTGTTGCAAAGTTAACGTGACAGAATTGATAAACTTTTTTTGATATATATTATCTAAGCTGAATGATGTATTATCCTGTATTCCAAGCGATATTTATAGGCAACTATCTTTCAAAATCGTATATATTCAGTCCTAAATCCGGATTATATGTGCGACTTATCCGCTCGCTATAATCTTCCACCACGAACTCCCCTGCACCATTCTGTATTGCGGAAAGTAGATGTCCGGCTAAAGCGGAATAGTCGCTCCTGCCGACGGTTATATGCAAATGAAGATATACCTGCTCATTCATAGATGATATATTCCCTGTAAGGTTGGATATTTCCATTTGCTCCCGGAATGTCTTATCATCATATGCTTTTGTCTTGGGATTGAAGAAACGGAGGGTCAGCTCTCCGATAGCACCAATCCCGTTGATAGAACCCGACAGAATTCCTTTCTCCTTGCAGAAAGCATTCAGGGCTTTCACAATTTCAGTATGATTGTTAATGCTGACAATATACTTGTTGCCAATTTTCTTGTACGAATACATATTCTTTTCGTTTTGTGCGTTTGCCGGAGCAATCAGTACCCCGACAAACAGCAAGATAAACAATAATTTCTTTATAAAATGCCCCATCAGTACACTTATGACTGCCTCTGTTTTGATTAATCTTACCATAATAGATAAAATTATCCCACATCAGTGCTTTCCACTTTTGTTTTTAATCTGCACACCGTTTACGAACGTTACCTTGTTCAAAGTTGGCTCTTCCTTCTTATTTTCCATATTCTAACAATAAAAAGAACTATCATTTTGATTTAACAGGAGCTTTTAGTAACATTATTGAAGAAAGTGAAGCAATAGAATATGATGATGACGACGATGAGGATGAATTCGATGATGATGACGATGACTAACATCTCATTAATCCATAGCTTTTAAGTTTATTAAAGAAACAGGTCAGGACGCTATATCCTGACCTGTTTTGATGTTAGTTAAGTCCTAATAGTTAGTTTGCTTTATTTGCTCTCAGCATTAGCTATTGATACACGTACTCTGCTTAATGTTTCCAATGTCATCTGAAGATATGAAGCAATCATTGTCAAAGGTGCTCTTCTAGTTATTTCAGGAAAATGTTGCTGTAATCTAGCGTATCTGTCATTTGCTGATTCGAAACGTAAAATGTCAGCCTTTAATTGTGATAACATTAAGGAATTTTCAAAAAAACTCCGATATAGATAAGCTATATCACCATTAGCATCAGAAAGTTCTTCCATTATATCACGCGGAATTTCCCATAAAACACTGTTTTCTACAGCATCCATCATAAGATGTGTTGGCTCTCGGTTAAAATAGCTGTCAATACACCAGACAACATCTTTTTCACATGCTAAATGTTCTATCACATCCTTATCATGCTTTAGGTAGTGCTGTCTAATAAATCCCTTTTCTATATAAAATAGGCAATTACAGATATCACCTTCATTTAGAATTATATCACCTTTTTGATATTTCTTAGGCTGAATAATATCTGCAAAAAGGCGAATATTCTCCAACTTAAGTTTGCGATTAGGGCATGTTTCAGCTATAATCTGTTTTGCAATGTCAAATTGAATACTCATAGGCTAAAGTTATTTATATCCAACATTTTGTTTCAATTTTGGGTTCAAGTCTATACTTTTTTGTGGAATAGGAAAAACTGTGGTATACCCATTTTTCTCATCAGCCAGTTGGACTCGCTGATCGTATGATTTGTGATAAACTCCAAAACGCACCATATCTTGTCGTCGCCAGCCTTCCCATACTAACTCCAACAAACGCTCTTTCAATATGTTCTCAAGCGTAGCTTCTCGATATGGCATACCAACACGACCTCGGACTTCGTTCAACTCCAACGAGCCATCCTCACCATTACGTACCTTTGCCTCGGACTTCATCAGGAGAGCATCGGCATAGCGGAATAGCACGATGTCGTTATCCGGTTGTCTACCGTCGGAATGTGAGGTCCTATCAACCTCATATTTTGCCATACGAGCACCAGCTGTCTTGACATAGGAGCTTCCCGTAAGATTCAACTTTAGCTCCAATGGGAAATACTCCAACTGCTGTCCATTGTCCATCATTACAGGCTTTCCATCAACCTCTACGATGCCGGCATAGAAGTTCTTTTCAAAGCGAGCATCTACATCATCTGTGCCGTATCCGTTGGCTAAGACTGTTGAGATATTGGCACTGGTACCATTTTCCGATGAGCCACCCAACGCACCGCCATGGTTGTAGTGTCGTGATCGGAAGAGATACCAGAACTGCGCAGCATAGAGGTTCTTATCCAACGGAATGGTGAATATGTTTTCGTTGGAGTTCTCGTTATGCACAGAGAAATTATAGCTATAATCGTCCTCCAACCGATAACCTACCTCGGCAAGTTTATTGCAATATTTGATACAGGTCTGCCAAGCGTTGAGTTTCTCACCATCGACGGTGAAAAATATCTCTTTACCGTTCCGTGGAACGCCATCAGTCCAATTATCATCACAATATATCTCGGCATTAAGAGCCAACTTAGCCAAAAGGAAATTAGCTACAGGTGTTGTTATACGACCATAGTAGTTACCCATCTTATTACTACGCTCATTTGGCAACAACTCGGCAACCTCCTGCAACTCATTCACGATAAAACGGAAAACCTCGCTACGCTCGCTCTGCACAACTTCATCCTGCGGTTGTTCATAGGATGTTACGATGGGCACTCTGCCATACATATCCATAATGTAGTAGTAGAAAAGTGCTCTCAGAGCTCGCACCTCAGCTTCGTAGGCCACTCTCTGCTCCTCAGATAGGTTATGGCTATACTTATCGATGATATGCAGAGATTTGTTCGATAACACAACAACCTTGTAGAGGTATTTCCAAGTATTGTAGAGTGGTAAATCATTAGGACTCCACTTATGCTGATACATATTCGTCCACAAACCTCCATCGTACCAGTCGCCACCACGAATAGGTATCATGGCTTCGTCTGTAGTAAGTGTGTTATAGTCATAAATCCCACGACAGGTCCCCTGTAAACCCTCACTGTCTGCACTGCCACCAATGTAATTGTAGAGCACAGCCACTGCATTAATATATATGTTGTTGGCATTGTTGTAAATGTCTTCTTCATAAAGTTGATCTCTAGGGTCTTCAGTAAGACAAGAGGTCATCATCGTTGCCAAAGCAACCATCAATATGTTTATATATCTTTTCATAACTGTAAGCGGTTAGAATTGATACTAAGACCTAACGAATAGGTACGATATAAAGGATAGGTGCGTTTGTCGTCAATGCCCAAAGTGTTGCTTACTACATAACTGTTTATCATTGGAGTAAGACCGCTATAGCCTGTGATTGTTGCAAGGTTGCTAATGCCTGCCGAAAGACGCAATGACTTCACAGCCTTGGATTTCATTGGAATATTGTAGCCTATGGTAATATGTTCAATATTTACATAGTCACCTTTTTCCAACCAATAGTCTGAAACATTCTGATCAATAATATTTTTTTCAGGAGCACCCTTCAATACATTGTAGTCAGGGAATATAGACATATTGGTATAAGCCAAGCCCGTGCCATTGAATATCTTATGACCGAAAGCACCATTTATCTGCATGGCAATATCAAAGGACTTGTAACGGAAACTGATGTTTGATCCAATAGTTACCTTGGGGGTTGCCTGACCTGCTATATACCTGTCTCCGCCATCGCTAAAATCAATCTCGCCATCATCATTCAAATCTTCAATATCGTAACTGTAGCCACCAAGTTCATTTTCTTTAAGCCCTTTGCAGTGAGGTAGATAGAATACCCCCAATGGCTGACCTACAATCTGATATACTACATTATTGTCTCCACCGTTCTGACCTGCACCATAAAGCGAGCCAATCGGAGTAATATCTGAAGCTGTCATATGCATACCATTATACTCTCCACTAAGCGAAAGTAACTTATTCTTCTGGTAGGACATATTGAAGTTGATATTCATCTCCATATCCTTTCGTTGAATGGGAACTACCGAGATTCCTAGTTCGACACCCTGGTTAGACATCGAGCCGATATTTGCCATCAGTTTATCGAACGCAAAGGTCGGAACGGGAACATCATACTCATAGAGCATATCAGTTGTCTTTGAGTAATATAATTCCGAGGTAAGCATCAACCGATTATCCCATATACCTAAGTCAAAACCGATATTAAATGTTGAACGAGTCTCCCACTTAAGGTCCGGATTCGTGTTGCGTATACTTCCCATTGTTACGGTAGGTGCACCGTTGATGGATACGATACCATTCTCCTTTACGGTATTAAGTGTTGTATAGGATGTTATACCTCCAAGATTTCCTGACCGACCATATCCGGTTCTTAGTTTCAACATTGTTATAAAGTCAGTATCAGAGAGGAAGCCTTCTTTTTTTACATCCCAACCCAGTGATACTGATGGGAAGAATCCGAAAGTATTGTTATCGCTTACCATTGAAGAGCCATCTCCACGGAGTGCTGCCGCAATAGAATATCTATCCTTGTAACTATATGTGACACTACCCATTATTGAAGCAAGTGACGGGTCTTCATAGCTACTGCTCGTACCACCGAAAGGACGCGATGATGTTGCTCCGATGTTATTATAGGAGAAATCATTTGTTGTTATTCCTTTTGCCTGCACCCATAAACCAGTCCTTACCTGTTTAAGATATTCTGCGCCAACAACAGCATCAAGGTGTGAGTCTCCCCAAGCATTGTTATATGAGAGGGACACATTTGTAAAGTAGTCTTCACCCTTGAACTCTCCACGATAAACATTGCCTTGCGCCCACACCCATGTAGGACAAAATTGAGCATTTCCCGTAGATGAATATGAATAAGAGCCGAAAGCCGACAATATCAAATTGTCAAGGATATTAAATTTCAGCCCCAAATGTGTATTGAAATTCCGTTCTTCGGAGTCATTTTTCTCATAGAGGAGTGCTCCGGGGTGGTTGATGTGTGATGCAGCCGAGTTCTTCACCCAGTTGCCATTAACATCAGTTCCTGCTGGATATGTAGGATTCTGTGCAGCTGCCGAGTAAAACAGCATTCGTGTATCGAAAATGTCGTGTATCTTTGACGAGTAGCCATATACACCAAAATCGCCAACTAAGCGACCATCGAAAGCCTTTTGTGTAGCATCAAGTTTTACCACTAAATTTCGGTAATCGTTAACTTTGACAATTGTATTATGATCCATAAAACCGAACGATGCTCGATAGTTTGAGTTTTCCGAACCACCGCTAAAAGCCAAGTGATGCTGATGTATCAAGCCCGTACGAGTAATTACATCGTGAAAATTGGTGTTGTAGCCACCATTATTGTAATCTAATCCAAGTGCCTCTGCTGTAGCTATATACTCCGGGCCGTTGAGCATTTGCAGATGTTTATACATTGACTCGAATCCGTAGTTGCCATCATATGATATTTCGAAACCTCGCCCCGTTCCTTTCTTGGTCTTAATCTCAATTACACCTGAAGCACCACGGGAACCGTACATTGCCGTTTCGGTAGCATTCTTCAAAATAGTGAAACTCTCGATGTCTGCGGGATATATGGTAGATAGCGTAGCGATGTCAGATGTCACTCCGTCAATAATTACTAACGGGTCATTGCCACCCATAATGGATGTGGTACCACGCACACGGATACTATTCAGCATAGCGAGCCTGTCAGTCCCATTAGTGGTGACGTTCACACCGGCAGACTGACCACTCAATACATCCAAAGCATTATTCAATGGTCCCTTCTTGATATTCTCGGGCCTGATATGCTCTAATGATTTAGTCGCCGAAATGGTATCTTGTTTCTCTCTGATATTCTGTACTTGTGCATCAATTTTTTGAGCACTACAGATGAAGAACATTATGACAAGACAAAGACTGACTCTTCCCATCTTGATTCGTTAAATCTCTGTAGATTCCCCAGACCAGACAGTTAATAAATCTTATACGCAATGTATTATAAAGAGGGGGATTGGGAATCTGTACTATTTCCCTGCCTGTCCGTCCGCTTAGCCATTGTATATTTTTTTTGTTATTTCATATCAGTGATGCTGATAATCCAAGCAAGAACAGAGTAAACATCTACCTCTTTTATACATAAATCCTTTCCAAGGACTTTATAAGCGCAACCATTAACTACATTACATTACAAAGGTAACAATAATTTGTCATTTGAAGAAATTTAGAAAAAAGAAAAAGTCATTATGCGTGATATTTTTTATTTAATTACGACATTTATCAAATACAAAAAATCATAGAAGGACAAAAATCTTTAAATGATTTGATTATAAACAAACTTTAAATAGTTAAATTGCAATAATACTATACCATGGTTGTTCTTTACCTTAATGTAATACTACTGTTATATATCTGGTCATTTATCTCCTTTTGTCGGATGCAAAGGTTGCCAAACCTCTTTTAGAAAACGAAAAGTTCAAGCGGTAAACCATTTGGAGCAGTTTCGTCCTCCGTTGGAGAGTAAACAGCTCCAAAACCTTTTCTTATTCATCGGCTTGGCTGAAAACTGCATCCGGCAACGGAGATAAACGACTGACGAAATAATAGCATAAAACAGCATAGCCCCCCCTTAATAAGGCAATTTTATCAATGCTGTTTTCATTCTTTTCAGAGGACTATTATTTTCGACAGAGAGAAATTTGGCAAGCGGCAGATTTCACTCCCTCAAAAATAATAGATTTGAATTGCTGTCCTCTTGCCTTTATTGGAAATTGTAGTACCTTTGTAGTGGCTTGTGCGAACGAGCCAAGCAATGTGGAAAGATGGGAACATCGAACCATCAATAAAGTACCGAAAAGAGGGAAAATACCCTCTACCACCGCTCTTTGAGTGTTAAGAAATAATAAAAAGGTTAAATCTTCACCTTTTAGAATGTACCCCTAAAGGTTATGCCCATATTTCTGACTTATAACTCACAAAATATTGAGTAATAACTGGTTGCAAATACTATAATCTTTAAATTGTTTCTGTTGCAAAGTTACCCTCCTGCGTATTCGCTTTGCTGTATCATAATCACGGATAGCATTACCATTTTCATCTGAATTACCGCAAAGCATACCAGAAGAATTCCGAAATTTTTTCGAACGGTATCTTATCCATCCGGTCATACAAGTCTACATGATTGGCTCCGGGAACGATATACAGTTCTTTCGGTTCGCTGGCTTCTTGATAGGCATCCTCACTGAAATAGCGCGAATGTGCATGCTCGCCTGCAATGAATAGCACGGGGCGTGGTGAAATCTCTTTAATCATGGCAAACGGATAGAAGTTCATCAATGCCGCCTGACTGGTAAAGCGTATACCTTGATAGCGCGGATGATAGCCACGCAAGGGGTTGCGATAGTAATCGAAAAACTCCTTCTGCACGGCATTGGCATTTCCCAGCAGTTTCTCCGGTGTGCCAAAGCGGATACGTGCTTCTCCCGTTTCTGCTTCCTTCCAACGTTGTTCGGCAACTTCATCCAACAGTTTGCGTCTTTGTTCATCCGTCATCGAATCCCCCAAACCGTTACGGGTGGCACGCCCCATATCATACATGCTCACGGTTGCCAATGCCTTGATGCGGGGGTCGAGAGAAGCCGCACAGACAGAGAACCCGCCGCTTCCGCAGATGCCAATCACACCGATACGGTTGCGGTCAATAAACGGTTGTAGTCCGAGCCAGTCTACAGAAGCACTGAAGTCTTCCACCAATGCGTCGGGCGATACCGTGTGACGCGGTTCTCCTCCACTTTCGCCTTGATAGGAAGCATCAAAAGCCAGAGTCACGTAGCCTCGCCGTGCCATTTCCTGTGCATAGAGTCCGCTACACTGTTCTTTCACAGCCCCGAACGGGTGTCCGATGATGAGGGCTGCATAGTGTTGCGCTTCATTGAAATCCTTCGGGAGGTACATTTCGGCGCAAAGCATGATATCATACCTGTTTTTATAAAAGACCTTACGGACAGTAATTGTCGGATCTGTTTGAAAAGTCTTTGCCGGTTCATCGGATTCAGAAAGCACCATTCCGTTCCGACAGCGTGCCGCCATGATAAGTACTTCGTCTATCTGAGCCTGTGTCACGCCGTTGTGCTTGGCATGGGCAATGTGAGTATTCAACTCATTCTTCACGCCGTCCAACACCGACAAGGCAGCCACAGTAGACAGTTCACGGGTACGCCAGTCGAGATTGTCACGGCTGAATATGTCACCGAACAGATGAGCTTTCAGAAATTGGTCCAATGCCGGAGCAAATGTCAGCACTTCTCCTAGTGCCGGACGACCGAACAGTTTCAGCTGGTTTTGTCCACCGACAACAAACATATCCGAACTCTTTACCGGAGAAGGCTCCCGTCCGGCTTCATCCTTTATGCCTTGTGCTGCACGCTCTTTGGTGAGATTCATCAGCGTAACCAATGCACCCATGCTGCGTGGAAAGCCGCAATAGGCATAGAGCTGGGTAAGTACTTCTTTTTCTTCGCTCACGGTCAGCCCACAGTCAAGTCCTCTGGCAAGGATCACTTTGAGGCTGTCCTGATTGCCACGTGCGGCATACATACTGATGGCGGCAATACTTTGTTCTTTCTTGCTTAACATATTGTCCTTGTTTTGTGCCTGCGTATAAACGATACAGCATATCAGGCAGGCGATGGTTGTAATTAACTTGTTCATATTGCTTTCTGTTTAGTGATGAATTTATAAGAACTTGACAAACGCCGGTCTTTCCAGTCGGATATTTTTTCCCGTATTCTTCAGTAACCCCGTATTTCGGTTTCTTTCGAATATCTGTATGCAGTTGGCATCCCTGCAAACCACTGCCAAATAGCAACCATCCGGAGAGATGGCAAAACTTCGCGGATAAAGACCTGTTGGCTGAAATCCTATTTGAACCAATGTTCCTTTTTGGGAATCAATGGAATAAACAATTATGCCATCTTCTTTCAAGTGCTTGGAAGCATAGAGGAATTTGCCATCGGATGAAACATGGATATCTGCATTTCCCTCTGCAACGAAAGGGTCGCAGACAATTGTTTGTAAACGTTCCAACTTGCCTTCATTATAGGAGAATACAGTTATTTTACCCGAGAGTTCACTGATGAGATAAGCAAATCTGCCATTCGGGTGAAAACATATATGTCGAGGTCCTGAGCCGGAATCCATCTGTATGCGGACTACTCTTGATTCATCCAACAGAGAATGAGCCTTACCTGCTTCCGGTCGTTTGCCTATCGGAAACAGATAGATACAATCTGTTCCCAAATCGGTAGCAAGAAGGAATTTGCCATCAGGTGTAAAGGTCACGCAATGCAGATGCGATTGTTCCTGCCTTTTTTTATTCGGCCCATTTCCAGCAAAACGAATTATTTTTGTATCACGTTGCAACTTTCCTTTCTTATCCTGTGAGAATACCGTGATGCTGCCACCCTTATAATTTGCTGTCAGAACAAAGTATTCCTTTGGACTGAGAGTAATATAAATAGGAAGTTCACCGTCTGTAGATTGCGAGTTAAGCAGAGACAGCAGACCACTTTCCTTATCAAAAAGCAAAGCATTGGCAGTCGAACTTTTCCCTTCATCATCGCCTATGGCATAAATTCGATTACCAGTGCTATCAGATGTAAGGAAAGCAGGATTTGAAATCCCTCTCAGCCCACACGGATAGTCGACATCGGCAGTTTGTCCGTCAAACCGGTACATTCTGACACCTTCTTCGTCTGGCTTCATATAACATCCTACCAACAGAAATTTTGCATAAGTTCCCTTATCCGGGACATCTTCGGTTGACCGCGCTTGAATCGTAGTGAAGCTAAGCCATAAGATTAACATGACAAATAAAGCTTTTGGTTTCATCTTATTTACCTTTTTGGTTTCACTTGCAAAATTACAGCATTCACATACTGAAGATTAGACCTCAATCACTGATAAAATTACCACTTTCATCGGGCTTGGACCGGGTTAAATGTTATCTGTGAAAATGGTAAGACAGTCTGTGATTAGGGTTATATGTTCGTTGATTGAATGAACTAACTTTGTCGTCATGGAATAAAATAAATAAGGGATAGAAAAGAAACAGCTGTTCCTCAGACAGCAATGTCAATATAAATACTTATTTTTGTAAAAAACAAAAGGATGGTTATGGGAGATATAACAAGAATAGATACAGTTCAGCAGTACTGCGACCTTTTCGAAGTCGAAGCTCTGCACCCGTTGGTCAGCGTTGTGAATTGTTACGAGGTGCAGCCCATCAGACACTCAAAGAAACTGTACAACATTTATGCTGTGTTGCTGAAAGATACTGACTGCGGTACGATGAATTATGGACGGAGCCTCTATGACTATGAAAAAGGCTCCATGCTGTTTATCGCTCCGGGGCAGGTAATGGGTTCTGACGATGATGGCAGTCTGCACCAGCCGGCCGGATGGGCCCTGATGTTCCATCCCGAACTATTGCGCGGTACTTCCCTTGCACATATAATAAAAGAGTATTCTTATTTCTCATATAATGCCAACGAAGCACTGCACCTGTCAGAACAGGAGCGCAAAGTAGTCATTGAATGTATAAACAATGTAGCAGAAGAATTGAGGCATCCTATTGACAAGCACAGCCGTTCTTTGATTATTGATACCATGAAGCTTCTCCTTGACCGCTGCATCCGCTTTTATGACCGCCAGTTCATTACAAGGGAAAATGCCAACAACGATTTGTTGGCGCGTTTTGAATTGTTACTCAATAATTACTATCATTCTGCCTTGCCAACGAGTAAAGGTATTCCGACGGTACAGTATTGCGCTGACCAACTGTGTCTTTCCACCAATTATTTCAGTGACCTGGTAAAAAAGGAAACCGGTATGTCAGCAATCAAGCATATCCAGCAAAAAATTATGGATATAGCCAAAGAGCGCATCATGAACACGCAAAAAAGTATCAGTCAAATCTCAGATGAAATGGGTTTCCAATACCCGCAACATTTCACACGTTGGTTCAAGAAGATGGAAGGTTGCACACCGAACGAATATCGCAATGAAATTATAAAACAAGCGATAAACTAACTGGTCTTATCATCATTTATTCGTAGAGTCTCTTACAAATAATACTCTGGATATAACCAACAAAGCAATTAATGAACAACTTTGAAATCTTGAACCGATAAACAAAAAAGTTTGATGATCTCCTGCATACACTTTTCCCATCGGATGAACAGCTGTTGTCCGGTCTTTTTCCTGCGGTAAGTCAGGATTCCGTTCGCAATGTCTCCCTTTTTCAGATAAGCCATGTCCACAAAGGACATCCCCCGTGTGTAAAAGCAGAACAGGAACATGTCACGTGCGAAATCAAGGTGGGGTTTCAGGGACAAGTCCAGTCTTTTGATACGCCTGATATCATTTAAATGAATGGCCCGTTTCAAGGTCTTTTCCACACCTGTATAAACAGACTTGAACAGGTTCCGCTGTCCGGTCAGTCCGTTCTCCACCGCACGGTTGTAGACCGCTTTCAGAATGCGCATGTAGAACGAGATTGTATTGGGTGAGTTCCCCCTGTTTTTCAGATAAGCCTCGTATTCCATGAGCAAGTCAGAGCTAAGTTCGCCAAACAGTATATCGCTACCTTTCATAAAACTGCTGAAACTTTTGAGCGCGGCTGTATAGGTTTCAGAGGTCCGTATCTTTCCCAAACGTTTCAGCCTTACTATCTGTTGCCGGATATAGTCGTTAAACGAAGGTTCTTGTCCGCTGTCATGGAAACGTATGACGATATCATCCGCTGTAAACGGACCGGATTGGCTTAATGTCCTGATAGCCTTTTCCAGTCGGATTTTGTCCCGTCTTATCCGTTCCCCTACCGATAGAAGATAATTGTCCCGTTCCATCCCTGCAGGGTGTTGACAGGGAATGACCGCTTCGGAACGTTGGTCCCATTCCGAAGCGAAAAGTTTGTATCCGGTACTGATCTGCCTGACCACACGGTTATGAATCACCTGATAATACAGTGCGCCCTCCCTGCCTTCCGCGGACGAGGACCTGAATTTGGTTCTGATTGTTGCCATAGTGCAGTCATTTTGAATTGGGATTGTCCAGTTGCTTCCTGATTTCCTGTGCCTCCCTGAACAGCCGGTGCGCCAGACTGTCCTTGTAGGCTGCCATTTCATGGTTACGGATGCGGTTCCTGACCGAGTCCTCAAAAGCGGTCACCAGCCTTTCCACACGCCGGATCTTTTCCTCGTCCCGCTTGATGGTGAAATGCTTCTCAAGGAAGGCGATGTCGGGATCATCCCCCGGCAGGCAGATCCTGATGGCTCGGTATTTCAAATCGGCATCTTTCAAAAGCCGGTTCGTGCGGTACTGGTTGCAGTTGGTCCAGACGGAAATGATCAGTGCCAGGATCAGTGCTGAAGCTGTCGTTACCACTGCCTTGGATGCGCTTTCCAGACGGTAGGTCACCAGTCTGCGCTCCGGTTCCTTTTTCAGCAGGACCATTCTCTCATCCAGCCGTCTCACTGTCTCCTTTACAGCTTGGCAGTCTTGACTCAGGCAGTATCTAATCTTTTCCATCTCCCCGGCAAACGTTTCGGCAGACAACGGCCAGCCTTCCGACAACCGGACGGTATGGTTACGTACAGCTGCTATTTCCAAGCCGTTTTTCTCCACCGCGGATTGCAGGCGTTCCAGACGGATTTTCAGTTCCGCAATCCCTTCCGGGGAACTGGTCCGGTTTCCAACTGCGGGGCTTGTGCCTTCCACGGGCAGCGTCTCCACTTTCTTCTCGATCCTTTCAAGGCATCCGTAGATGCCTTCCAGATAATTTTCCTCTTTCATCTTTCAAAGTTTTTTGTTATACATATGGTTCACAAACTCCTTCCTTTCCTGCGCTTCTTCTTTCTCCGCAGGCGTTCCGCCTCTTTCTCGTCCTCCGTCGGTGCCACCGACGGCATGAACACGCCACCCGTACCGGTGACTTCGACCAGGTTATCAATAACAGAACCATGACTTTGTTCATGGTACGGTTGCTTTTGGGAAACGTCATTTTCCAGGGACGTGACATGGTTATGGTCCAATGCCGCATCCAGCCTTGACCAGCTGAAACTGCGGTCAATCCCACTTCCCTTGAATGACAGACCGTTCTTTATAAAGCGGATGCCCTGCACTTCATTAGTGTTTCCCTTGTACTTGAATTCCATTTCCACGCCCATTTTTAAGAGCTTATTTTGAAATTCTTTCCATGTATCTGCACTCCTCAAAGCTTCCTTGACCGCACGGTATATTTCGTATTTCACCTTTTCGGAAGCATGCAGCTTTTCCGTTTTAACGGACTGTTTGCCTTCGGAATAGGTGAGCGAATACTTGTCCTTAAGCATTTTTGTCACTTTCTCGTTGCGCCTGAAATCGTTGCTGTCGGAAATCACCTTCCCGTCGAAGTCCACCCGGTTGAAGACGATGTGGCAGTGCGGGTTGTCCGTCCCGTGATGCCTCACCACGATGAACTGCGTGTTCCGTATCCCCATCAGTTCTAGGTATTCCCCCGCCAGCCTTGCCATAAACGCGTCGGTCAGCCTCGGTGCGTCCTCCGGCTTGAAGCTGAGCGCGATGTGTCCCACCGGTTTCGCCACGTCCGGATTCAGCAGGCATTGCCACCGGAAACTTCGCGCCATCTCTTCTGCCGTTCCCAGCAGCACGCCTTCCGAGGCGATGATTTCCGCGTCGTCCTTCTGCGTCACGTAGCGTATGCAGCCGCCGAACGAGCGGCCTTTCCTGATCTTCCCTATCATGAGGCTATCCTCCTTTCGGTCTGTAATCATCCATGATCCGCTTCAGCTTTCCCAGCAGCCCCTCTATCAGCAGCCTTGTCCTGTAAAAGCCGGTCTGGTGCGAGAGCTTTGTCAGCTGGTTCAGGTTGTTAGCCATTCCCGCCAGGCTGCGCAACAGTGCGTTCTCCTCCGGTGTATGCCTTGCCGTAACGGTGGCCGCCAGTGCTGCCTCCCTGATATAGACCGCCAGACTCCGGCCGGACTTCCCTGCCCTGAACCTGAGAGCCTCGTAGCTGACGGGGGAGAACTTCACCGTCACGCCTCTGGTCAATTTACGCGTCCTGCCCAGTGCCGGACGGCCACATTTTTTCTTCATCCCATTCACATCGTTTGTCATATGTTTTTTCTTTTTCGTCCGTACTTCTTTCATTCCAAAATCTGCGACCGGCGGGAGCGGATTTGCCCTCCCAGCAACCGCCGGGCGCGGGGAGCAAGGGTTTTCGGGAATCCGGAAACATACCCTTGCTCCCCCCACAGAAAAATCCCCCCCCGCATTTTCCACATTGAAGCGGGTATACAGGGAACAGTGCATACATCGGGTATACTCCACGCCCGGTAACAGGCTGTCAGATTTTTCTCCACTGCTCGATGTCCCCACGGTAGGCGGCAAGATGCTCCCTGGCAAGGTTCTCCAGCAGTCCGGAAACGCTCATGCCACGCCCGCCGAGCCTGCGGACGACGGCGTCCAGTTCGTCCCTCACATCCTCACTGACGAACACCGTCTTGCGGTTCCTGATCTTCGGGATGGTGAGGTACGTTTCCCGGTACTCCTCCAGCGAGGCCCTGCGTTGCCTGCCGCTCGTTCTTCTTCTCACGGGGTCTTCCGGTTCCGGCGGGGTGTCCTTTCTTCTCGCCTCCCCGGATACCTCCTCCGCAACGAGCCCGGATGGAATCATCGATTCCGTCACGGAAGCGTCCGTACCGGCGGATTCCCCCGGACCGGGTTCCATCATGAGTCTTTCCCACCACTCGTCGTGGCCGGGCTCGAGACTACGGCTGTTCTTTCTGTCTGCGGTTTCGGATACCACCGTTTTCTTTCTTCTCGGTTTTTCAGTCGGTTCACTTTTCATTGTACATGGATTTTAGCTGGTTGATACTGTGGGCACGGTCTACCCGTTTGCCCGGTTGTCGGAAGCAAATAAAACGATAATAACAGACGGTGTGAAACGGACGGGTCCGATTGGCGGGGTTTGCCGCGTTATTCATATTGTTGGATCAGTCTGACAGTGATGACTTCACAAATATACGCACCGGAAATTTTCCACTCTTCGGGAACGGATCTGAACATCTGTTTACTAAAAACAAATGAATGTTAAAATCAGATTTCCATGACATCTGATGACATATAATGACATCTGATGAAGGGCCGGAACCATATCCGGGAACAATCATTTACTTTGCGGATGAAACAAGTACGCATATGGTGTCAAAGGTAGTCATCCTGTCTTGAAATTCAGGATGTTCCGCCGGAATTCACTAAATTGCGGCACGGAATCCGGATCCGAAAAGAGAATGAAACAGATGTCAAACCTGAAATTACATTAATTATGGAAATAGTGAACATTGAAGCAAGGACCTTCGAGGCGATGCTCTCGGCCTTCCGGACGTTCGCGGATCGGCTGGACACCCTTTGCCGGCTGTACGGTGACATGGAAGAGAAGAAATGGCTGGACAACCAGGAGGTGTGCCTACTGCTGAGGTCAGCCCGAGAACCCTGCAGACCCTGCGTGACAATGGCACGCTGGCATATACACAGATCTGCCATAAGACTTATTACAAGCCCGAGGACGTAGAAAGTATCATCCGGATAGTGGAGGAGCGCCGCAAGCGGGCTGAAAGCATGGGAAAATCAATTTGAAAAGCCATGGGAAACGAAAGGATGATACTTTCTCCCGGCAGTCTGGCAGGCGGCTGGGAAAGTCTGGACGGCAGTCCCGATTTCTACATCTTCAGGGATTCCAGCGGGGACTACCGCCTGCTGGCCTACAGCCTTGACGCGGAGTACGGGCGGGGAAGTTTCTCGCTCTACAGGATAGACGGGGACGGGGAGGGATGCCATATCCGTATCGGTACGAAAGAGTGCCGGTTCATGTCGGAGGGATGCCCCCATATCCTCCATGTCATGGGGTGGGGCCGATATATGAGAAACTGAAAAAGTAAATGTCAAACCAACAAACAGATGAGATTTATGATGAATACCGATAACCGTTTGCTCACCCGTGAGAGCAGCGAGCATATAAGAGAGTTCTTCTCTACCGTCGAACGTCTCTCCGTTTCCATGGAGCGTCTCTTTGCCGGCAGGTCACCGGCGATGGCGGGCGAGAACTTCTATACGGACCGCGAACTGGCTGAAAAGCTGAAAGTGAGCCGCCGCAGCCTGCAACAGTACCGTGACAGCGGCCTGCTTGCATTTACCCGGCTGGGCGGCAAGATATTGTACCGTTCTTCCGATATCGAGAAGTTGCTTGACGGCTGCTACCGGAAGGCGAGAACCAGGCCGGAGGAACTTTAGAAATGTTCCGTACGGGATCGTGAATAAAGGGGCGGTCGGTTGTCATACCGGTCGCCCCTTCGTTTTCTTTCCATCGGATGAACGACTTTAATTTGCTCATAAAGTATTTATACACAGAGTATTTCTCTTTATGAATTATGATCCGGTGACAACATTGGCATAACATGGCGGGACATGGAAACATTTTTCCGGTATGGCAATAAGATACGGGGATTCCATTATAAAAAAAGACCCTTATTTTATTATGTCATTATGTTATTCTGAAATTGGGGCGGGTCGTTCGTGTACCGGTGGGACGATCCATTCCCGTAATGACGGCATATTCCGTACCGGTATCATTATCCTCCGGCAATGCCGTTTCCCGGTCTTTTCGGAGTGACCTTATGCCGGCCGGTGACAACCGCATGTCCGTGTGTAAACATGACGGCACATAAAAACAGGCACATCCTCCGGGCTTTTGTCCCGTCGGATGCGCCTGTCTCCGTCATGTCATATACAGCCGGACTCCTCCGGCCCATGTCTCTATCTGAGTATCGGATTCGAGAGCAGTATCTTGTAATAGGCCACTCCGCCAATCTCTACCGGCATCCTCGCCATCATGAACTGCACGCTCTTCCTCTCCACCTTCGCCTGCCGCATGAGCCTCTGCACGATAAACCCCGCCGAGAACCTTGCGTATCTTTTGTCCTTCCAGACGATGAACCCCTCGCTGTCGTCGGCCCGGCAGATATACCAGTCACCCGTCTCGTCGTCGTGGGCGAAGTTCACCCGTCCGCCGCCGAGGATTCCTAATTCGATTGACATCGTCTTTGACAGATAGACAGTCCCCCTGCTGTCAAGGTTGATGGTCCGCTTACCCTTGTATGTGACTTCCTGCGGACGGGAGTTTTCCCTGTTGTATACTATCAGTGCCATAATTGTCCTTCTTTTATCGGTTGAACTGTTTTTGTTTTTCAATACATGAAGCTTTCCACCGCCAGCATCTGACTTCTCCATGCGAAACCGCTGTGGGTACGTACCGCGTCCACTATCCTGCATACTTTCTGCGATATGGCCGATGCCGAGATACCCATGCATTCCGCCAGCGCCTTGAACGAGAACTGCGCTTCATAGAACCTGAGCATGAACATCCGGTATTCCTCGTAGGAGAACTTCTGCCTTACGAAACGCAGTATGTCTCTTACCAGCCGCTCGCACCCGTTCAGGTCGTCCTCGGAAAGGAATTTTGCCTCCTCGCCACATCGGAGGAAGAAATCATCTTCAGGGTGTGCATACCGGTTCTCCCTTTTAATCTTTATCAGGGCCGCCTTTTTGTAGCATCCGATGAAATACGCGTCATAGTCCGTTATGTCCTTTCCGGGAACCAGCACCTGCCTTCTTACGAAAAGGTAGGTGTCATGGAAATTGTCCTCGTCCAGCATTCCGTACCGGCGTAACGTCCCTCTCAACCTGTCATAGGATTTTGTGAACCACTCGTTGAACAGTCTTTCCTTTTCTGCGCTCTTGTCTGCCATAACCTTATATTTTTTTGAGTTATACATGGCCTACACGGTAGGCATTCTTATTTCTTGTGCTTCCTCCAGTTTGTTTTTCGGCGGTCTCCGGCAAGGCTTGCCGTGAAAAAATACGCTCACGCAAAGCGTGAGGAAGATTTTTTCACGAGCAACCAGCCCGCAGGGCCGCCTTGCGGGACCGGCCTGAAAAACAACTATTTTTGCCGCAAGAAATGAGGATGACGGATTCCTTCTGTCTATTGCCTGTCCGGTGAGAATCTAAAATACCATGCAGCTTTTCTGTCTTCGGCATACTTGGAGAAATATTCAAGGATATGGAATGAGAACGGCAATACGTGATATTGCAGAAGGAGCGGAAATGGGATTGGAAACAGGAAGCATGTCCGGGCTTTCATGCGGTTTATACGGCAGTGTTGATTTTGGGGAGGATTACAGGGAAGTGACAGGAAGGTTAGCCGTTCCGGAGAAATTGTATGTGTACGTTTGTTCCTTCTGGAATACGGAGTCTTTTAAAATCATGGAAGACCTCATTCGGGAATGTGTTCCGAACAATACCCCGCCACGGAACGGTTATGACACTTGATATCAGGCTGTAAGCCGTTCCGTAGCTTCAGTATCCCATATCCCATGCATGAATGTGGATCAGGCGGCATTTCACCTCCTTGCCCCGTTTACGGACATGCCGATGCGTTGCCTGCCGGAATTCTCATTCAAGCAGTTTTCGTCCGCCATCATCTTCCAACACACGCATTTGCTGGATGGCTATCCGGTTCAGTCTCACGAGCCGTTCGCCTTGCGGTATGCCCTGGTCTATGAATACGGCGTTCAGGTTTTCCATATTGGAGAGGCAGATCAGTTCATTGATGGAGGCATAGTCACGGATATTGCCCTTCAGACCGGGATTCTGCTCACGCCACATCCTGGCGGTCATCCCGAACATGGCTACGTTGAGCACGTCCGCCTCTTCCGCATAGATGACGCCGGCCTGTGCGGGGGTGACTTCCACCGGTATCAGGTTCTGCCTGATGGCATCGGTATGTATGCGGTAGTTGATCTTTGACAGTTCCCGTTTCGCACTCCAGCCGAGCTGGGCCTGTTCCTCCTCTTTCAACCGCTGGAACTCTTTCAGCAGGTACAGCTTGAATTGAGGGGATACCCACGTGGCGAACTCGAACGCGATATCCTTGTGTGCGTAAGTCCCTCCATAGCGTCCGGCCTTGGCGATGATACCTTTGGAGTTGGTCTTTTCCACCCATTGTTTGACGGAAAGGATGAAACGGTTCAATCCGGCCTCGTTTTTAATTCCCTCGAATTCGGGGGAATTAAAATCCGGATTGTACATCTCCTCCCATATGCCCAGAAACTCGACGGTATTCTTGTTACGCAACCACTTTTCAATAAGGGCGGGACCGTTTTCCATATTGCGGACCATGTCGGTCAGGGAGATATAATCCTTGTCATTGTACGTGATGACTGTCACTTCTGTATTTTGGACTTTAATTTTAGCCATGTTCTTTTAACGGTTATTCGGTTATTATTGGTTCGATGTACAAATGTACGGTGTATTTTCCGGAATGGTCCTCCATATCCGGAAAAGTTTGTGTCACGCCGCCTGTTGCGACAAGCCGTTTCTACCAAGGAAAGGGCAGGCAATACCGGCTGACGTGGATACAGGCGGAACAACTCGCATATGCAATGCAGAGGGAGCAGGAGAGCCTTCACCACAGCCGGAGAGGAAAGCGGTCTCATGCCGGGGTACGGCATGAAAAGGGGCTCCCGGACAGTTCTTTTCCTTGTCGCACATGCACTACGTCGGTCGCAGTTTTCGCCTTCTGAATCCCTTTTACGTCCGTCCCTGCGCTTTCGGAGCGTTTTTCCGGTAGAAAATTTCACCATGCGGAAATTTCTACCGGAAACCGAAGGGAAAACGCGGAGTCCCGCAGGGACGGACGAACTTTGATGAGGAAGGGGAAAATCGTCCGTTTCATAAATACCATTTCCTCATATGGCATCGCATATTTCCTTCTCCATCTTTTCCAGCTTATGGGACAGGATTTCCATGTCGCTGCTGATCTTCTGGTTGGTTATCCGGGCATATATCTGGGTGGTTTTCAAATCCGTATGCCCCAAAAGACGGCTTACGGTCTCGATGGGCACACCGTGCGAGAGCAGCACGGTGGTGGCGTTCGTATGCCGGGCAACATGATAGGTCAGCCTTATCTTGAAACCGCACTGCCTGCCAAGTTCCTTCAATATGGTGTTGCATCTGCCGTTGCTCGGTACCGGAAATACATGATCGTCCTTGGACAGCCCCTTGTACTTCTCTATGATGCGCTTGGGAACGTCCAGCAGGCGGATGTTGGACTCGGTGTTTGTCTTGCGCCGGCGGGTGATGATCCAGAGGTTGCCGTCGAAGAAGGTCTGGAGCCGGTCGGTCGTCAGCGCCTTCACGTCCGCGTATGCCAGTCCGGTGAACACAGAGAAGATGAAGAGGTCGCGTACCAGTTCGCAGGTCCCGCTTTTCACCGGGGCCTCCATCAGCGTCTGTATCTCACGCTCTGTTAGGTAGCCCCGGTCAACGCTTTCGGGGGAGTTGATGTACCCGGCGAAGGGGTTGAAGGGAAGCGCACCGCTGTTGCGGGCGATGGAGATGACGTGCTTGAGCCCGATCATGTAACCCCATACGGTATTGGTGCGGCATTTCTTCTCCGTACGCAGGAAATACTCGAAGTTGTTGATGAACGTCAGGTTGAGTTCCTTCAGGGGAATGTCGTCACGGCGGTACACTTTCGGGACGAACTCGCAAAGGTGCCTGTATATGGTACGGTAGCGGTTGTATGTTCCCTGCACGCGGCTGTGTCCCACTTTCTTGATGAACTCCTCGTTGTGCTGCTCGAAGAGTTTCAACAGCGTCTCGCGTTTCACGCCCAGCCCGAGGCAGGCGTCCCTCAGCCTGGCGGCGGTGACATAGCCGTCGGACTGCATCAGTTCCTGGTAACGGCGGTTCACGTCCACGCGTATCCGGTCAACCTCCGCATTGATTTTCTGCGCCTCGGCGCTCTTGCCCGTAGCACGTGCCGTTTTCACGTCCCAAAGTTTCGGAGGTACGTCCAGTTTACAACTGAACTGCTTGATTTCACCGTCCACCGTAAGACGGCACATCAGGGGGAGATAGCCGTTGGCTCTCTCGCTGCCCTTCTTCACGTAGAAGAGGATTTTGAAAGTCGATCTGCTCATACTCGTTTTCATACTTTTTTGATCGTTACAAAGTTAATATCAAGCGAGTTGTCCTCAGGTATGAAAAACTGTGCAAATTACTGAAATAGAACCCGTTGTGCCGTTTCTTATTCCCGTTATATCAGTAACGATATGGGAACTGAAGTCTTTCGCTGTTTTTAGCGGATCTCCTTTTTCAGCTTATGCAGTATTATGAGTTAAACACCTAACTGCTTAATAGACTGCATTCTTGCTGTATTATCATCAACCTTGCTTTTTCTTGCTGCGTTTACTTTATAAAATCCTCTCACCTGTTCTTTATTACCTAACAAACTCGGGTCGTACACAAGTCTTTCGTCTATATAATTTTGTATAGTCCTTGGATTTCCATCCATGAAACGAGATGGTGATTCCCATTCCACAAAGCAATGTTTCTGTTCTTCTTCCCAAATACTGTCTTTTCTTACTCTGTCTTTATAGTGTTGTGGCAGAAATGGGACATATACTGTGTATAGACATTCCATACGCTTCCCGTTCTTGTCCCGACATGGTAGGCAGTGCGGAAGTTCTTTGGTCAATCTAATGACTTCCTTGTCGAAATCTTTATATTTGGTTGTCAAAATATTGATAGCACGTGGCAATCCCAAAGTATCAATGGAAAACATCACTACAGAATACCCCGCCCTGTTCTTTTTCAGCAATTCTTCCGGGTATTTCATCTTGGCAACATAGTATTTTGTCAGATCATAATCCCAAACAGCCCATCGTGGAGGTTCTATCGTGGATAAATCTTTAACAGGTTCTCCGGTTATCATTGTAACACCCATGTTCCAAATTTCCTCTTTACGCCAGATACTGTCCAGCCGTTCTTCGTTCTTACGCTGTCCTTCAATACTGTTGTCTGTTACACATTTGACAGAGCCGACTCCCATCGTCAAGCTATCCGGCAGATATTGGAAAACCAAAGTGCTGTCTGTCAGTTCTTGAATGATATACTTTTTCCTTGACTCAAAAACCTTGATTGTATCTCCACATAAAGAATAAGAATAAAATGTTTCTGTTTTCTTCTCATCATATAAAAAAGTCATTTTCCATCCTGCATCACGAAATTCCATCTTCATAGCATATTGCCTACCTTTTGGTAATTGTACATTCCAGATTTTGTGTTCCAGCAATGCGGATATGTCTGTATAATCGCTGTTTTGTGCGGTAAGCTACTGATAACGACCAATGAACACAATATGAACAGAAACTTTTTCATAATCTTTCATCTTGATGATACTCAAAGATACTGATAATAAGTAACCTAACCAATTTTTGACTATTCCTTTTCGATTAAGACTAAGTAAATTAATTCTTATATTTGATTCCTTTTCTGTCTTAAAACTGTATAAAGCTTTTTCCGTATAGTTGTAAACAACTTGTCGAACTGCTCCTTGAGCCACTCTCCAATGGGCTTCCCTTCGATGCAAAGTACAAGAAATCACGGTAGTATTGAGCTGTTGTCGTATGCCGTGCTTCTGAGCCACGTACACCTCGTTGCAAAACCGTATTTTTCCATTGCTTTTGCGTAACTGTCGTGGTAGGTAACGAGTTTCTTACATGTTAGCACATCATCGGCACACAGACGTACGGTATTGGCTTTCTTGTATTCTCACGTCACTATCCGTAGATGTGTGATGTATGTTAGTCCAAATACTGGATATGAAATTTAATTTTCCACTTACACAAGCAATAAAAAAACTAACCTGAAGCCGAGTTTAAAACTATTATTGATAACATAACTATATACAGAATAACCGATTGATGCAACATCATATCAACTTTGACATCAAGACTTTTAGCATCATTTCCTCCGTTTCACAAGGTTATTCCACAGATTTTCCGTAAGTTTGTCCCTCAACATAAAAACTTACATTATGAAACGATTTTTTCTTGCATATATCTGCCTGTTGCTTTGTGTTTCAGGTAATTTACCGGCTCAAAGCTTGGAAAAAAATATTGAACAACGCTTGACGGACTATTTCATTAATTACCAGACGAGTTATGCAAATATCGGTACATGCAAACTCGACCACTTTACAGTCGATCATGAGCACAAGACTTTGCAAGTATATGCCAATGATAATTTTGGTTACCAGCCTTTTACAGAAGAAAACACACAGGCTATTTACCGCTCTCTGAAACAGTTATTGCCTGGACCCGTAAATTACTATCGGATAACTCTGTATGCTGACGGTCAGCCTATAGAAAATCTGATACCTAACTTTCTGCGCAAGAAGGGAAAGGACAAGGAACGTCTGTATGGAAAAATAGAATATAAAGGTGATGCATGGACGCAGAATATCTCGAAACCGTTCAAAATCAGTCAGGGATTACAGGACCGGCATATTGCCGTATGGCAAAGTCACGGAAAATTTTATAAGAACGACCGTAACGAATGGCGCTGGCAGCGTCCACGCTTGTTCGGTACTACCGAAGATTTGTATACTCAGTCTATCGTAGTACCTTATCTTATTCCGATGCTCGAAAACGCCGGAGCAGTTGTTTTTACACCACGTGAGCGCGACTGGCAAAAGAATGAGGTGATAGTGGACAATAATACATGTACTCCCGGCAGCCGGTACTTCGAAAAGAATTACAAAAAAAAATGTATGGAAGACCACCTCGCAACCGGGGTTTGCTCAGAAATATCTCCGATATCCTGACAACTATAATCCGTTCCGCGACGGTACGGCACGCTTTATCTCTACCCTCTCAAAACCAGAAAAAGCTTTTGCTGAATGGATTCCCAATATTCCTGAAACAGGAAAATATGCTGTATATATAAGTTATCAAACTTTGCCTCAGAGTGTTTCGGATGCCAAATATCTGGTATTCCATAAAGGAGGCGTCACCGAATTTAAAGTCAACCAGCAAATGGGTGGCGGAACGTGGGTGTATCTGGGTACATTCGAATTCGACAAAGGGGTAAACGATTACGGTATGGTAGTACTGAGTAACGAAAGTTCGCAAAAAGGTGTAGTTTGCGCCGACGCTGTCCGCTTTGGAGGTGGTATGGGAAATATCATTCGCGGCGGAAACGTCAGCGGAGTACCACGTTACCTGGAAGGAGCACGTTACTGGGGGCAATGGGCAGGAATGCCATACGAGGTATACAGCAAGAGTCAGGGGGAAAACGATTATAATGATGATATCAATGCACGTTCACTGATGACCAACTACCTAAGTGGAGGTTCGGTGTTCAATCCCACGGAAAAAGGTCTGAAAGTTCCTTTCGAACTGACCTTTGCCATGCATAGTGACGCCGGATTCAAGACTGACGATGCGCTGGTTGGCTCACTGGGTATCTATACAACCAATTTCAACGACGGAAAGGTAAACTGCGGGATTTCACGTTATGCATCACGCGACTTGACAGACATGGTACTGACCGGATTGCAAAAAGATATCAGTTCACGCTTTGGTATACAGTGGGCACGACGCAGCATGTGGAACCGAAACTATAGCGAAACTCGTCTGCCAGCTGTACCATCGATGATACTCGAAACACTTTCGCATCAGAATTTCGCCGATTTGAAACTGGGCTATGAACCGGAATTTAAATTTACGGTAGCACGTTCTGTTTACAAATCGATATTGAAATACCTCGCAGAAATGCATCATAGCAACTATACAGTTCAGCCGTTGCCAGTCAGCCATTTTGCAGTGACTGAAGGAAAGAAGAAAAATACATTCGAACTGCGCTGGATTCCAACAGAAGACCCGTTGGAACCAACAGCAAAAGCTCAGGGATATGTGGTTTATACGCGTATCGGATATGGTGGATTCGACAACGGAACATACGTAAAAGGGACCAGTTTTACTGTAAAAGCAGAACCAGGACTGGTTTATAGTTTTAAGGTTACCGCTGTAAATAAGGGAGGTGAAAGTTTCCCTTCAGAAATTTTGTCGGCTTACAAGGCAAAGAGAAGTAAAGGTACAGTACTCATTGTAAATGCATTTCACCGTACAAGTGGACCGGAATCAATGAATAACCTTATGATGCAAGGTTTGATATTCAGTCCGACCCGGGATTGCCATACATCAGCACGACAGCATTTTGCGGCTACCAGCAGAATTTTAACCGCACAAAAGCCGGTATTGAAACTGAAGATGGTTTAGGTTATAGCGGCAATGAGCTGGAAGGAATGCAGATTGCCGGAAATACATTCGATTATCCGTTTGTGCACGGTAAGGCTATCCAGACAGCCGGACGCTATTCGTTTGTGTCATGCAGCAGCGAAACTGTTGAGAGTGGTTCTACTGATTTAAGTCCGTATTACATGGTAGATATTATTTATGGAGCAGAAAACAGCACTTTGAGCAACCGTATGCAACAGGCTCTTACCAATTATTGTCGAGGTGGAGGAAAATTGTTTATCAGCGGTTCTTATATCGGTAATAAGCTGGGAGATACAAACTTCACCGCCAATGTTTTGAAATACACATACGGAGGAAGCATGAAACATGTACGCTCGGGAGAGATTTTCGGAACGAATATCAGGTTTCAGATTCCACGTGGTGCCAATGAGCAGACGTATGCTGTTCCTGCCCCCGACTGTATTCTTCCAGCTGAACAAGCTTTCCCTGTATTTTGTTATACAGAAGGAAAACAGTGTGCCGGAGTGGCTTATAAAGGAGCGTACCGTACTTTTGTTTTGGGCTTCCCTTTCGAAAGTATCGTGAATGCTGACCAGCGGACACATGTCATGAAAGCCATGCTGCACTTTTTTTGAGGAGAAATAATGCTCTCTATTCATTTAATTTTTTTATCTTTGCTCATGTAAACGTTAAAAATAATCAAGACTATGTACACAATACAAACAAACGTATCTGGCACACGCAGCATGGAGATATCGGAAGAACATCTGAAAACAATTCAAAAATATGCCTTGTTCCAACAATTGATAGACAGCAACGGTATTGTTGATGAATCGGTTCTTGACAAGCTGAAACTGAATGTCCGTTCGCTTATCGCATCCATGACAGAGAATTGTAAAGATTTATTAGATCTTTGCATTGATGTTATTTACCACAATAATATGAAGGCATTCGGACTTCATCAGTTGATTCTGCTTTACATTAAGTGGGAAAACGAACAACAGACAACAGAAGAAGAAACAGAAGAAGAATAATAAGAAAGGGCCTGTTTTAAATTTCATACCGGTTTATTTTTTTAGTTTTCCATAAAAGAAAGCTGTAAAAATGCCGGAAAAACACATATCCGAAATTTTAAAACAGGCTCTTTCCTTGTTTTCTGACAAGGAATTTAAGAAAAGGGCAATGCCTGTGACTAACTAAAAATATTGAAATTTGAAAGAGTATAAACTAACCGACTGGTTGCCTACAACCAAAAAAGAAGTAGAATTGAGAGGATGGGATGAACTGGATGTTATCCTGTTCAGTGGAGATGCATATGTAGATCATCCTTCGTTTGGTGCTGCCGTCATCGGTCGTATGCTGGAAGCACAAGGACTAAAAGTGGCCATTATTCCCCAGCCTAATTGGCGTGACGATTTGCGCGATTTCAAAAAACTGGGACGACCACGATTGTTTTTCGGTGTTTCTGCCGGATGTATGGATAGTATGGTCAACAAATATACGGCCAACAAACGTCTGCGTAGTGAAGACGCATATACTCCCGACGGACGACATGACATGCGGCCGGAATATCCAAGCATTGTTTATACTCAAATATTGAAAAAACTCTATCCGGACGTACCAGTCATCCTAGGGGGAATTGAGGCTTCCCTGCGCCGGTTGACTCATTATGATTATTGGGAAGACAAAGTCCGTCCTTCTATCCTGACTGAATCAGGAGCCGACTTGTTGATATACGGAATGGGAGAAAAACCCATTACAGATTTATGCAAACGGCTGAAAACAGACGGTGCTATCCCCTACGACTTACCTCAAACGGCTTATTTGTGCCGGAAAGCTAAGTTTGCTTCCAGCGAAAACGATTTGCGCTTGTTTTCACACGAGGAGTGCTTGAAGGATAAAAAGAAACAGGCACAAAACTTCCGCCATATTGAGGAGGAATCGAATAAATATGAAGCTGCACGCATCTATCAGGAAGTTGGAAACGATGTGGTAGTGGTGAATCCTCCATACCCTCCAATGACACAGGGAGAACTTGATATGTCGTTCGACTTGCCTTATACCCGCTTGCCTCATCCTAAGTATAAAGGGAAGCGGATTCCTGCCTTCGACATGATAAAATTCTCGGTCAATATTCATCGGGGATGCTTCGGAGGATGTGCTTTCTGTACGATTTCTGCACATCAGGGAAAATTTATCGTGAGCCGGAGCAAGGAAAGTATTTTAAAGGAAGTAAAGGCCATTACGGAAATGCCTGATTTTAAAGGTTACTTAAGTGATCTGGGAGGACCTTCGGCAAACATGTATGGCATGCACGGACGTGATGAACGTATGTGCCGCCGGTGCAAACGCCCGTCGTGTATCCATCCTAAGGTATGTCCAAACCTGAATACCGATCATCGCCCGCTGCTGGATATTTATCATGCTGTCGATGCGCTCCCTAAGATTAAAAAGAGTTTTATCGGAAGCGGTGTCCGATATGATTTGCTGTTGCACGAGAGCAAGGATCCTGAAGTAAACAAGAGTACGGCGGAATACACTCGGGAGCTGATAGCACGTCATGTAAGTGGACGCTTGAAGGTGGCTCCGGAACATACCAGCGACCGTGTGCTTTATATCATGCGTAAACCACCGTTTGAACAGTTCTATCGTTTCAAACGTATCTTCGACCGAATAAATAAGGAGTTGAACCTGCGCCAGCAAATCATTCCTTATTTCATCAGCAGTCACCCGGGATGTACTGAAGAAGATATGGCTGAACTTGCCGTTATCACCAAACGGCTGGATTTCCACCTGGAGCAGGTACAGGACTTTACTCCTACTCCTATGACTGTAGCTACAGAGGCATGGTATACAGGCTATCATCCTTATACACTGGAACCTGTATTCTCTGCCAAAACTCAGAAAGACAAACTGGCACAGCGTATGTTCTTCTTCTGGTACAAGTCAGAAGAACGACGTGCTATCATCAATGAGCTGAAGAAAATAGGAAGAAGTGACCTGATCGACAAGCTATATGGCCGGTAGTAAATGCAAAATACCCTAAAAAGGGTATTTGCTTCAAAGCCGGCAGACGGTATCTTTGCAGCAAACAAAATATCGCCCATGAATATAGCTGCACTTATCTCAGGCGGAGTAGACAGTGCCATAGCCGTACATTTACTCTGCGAGCAAGGATACAAACCTGACTTATTTTACATTAAGATAGGAATGGACACCGACAACGAACTTAGTTGTACGGCAGAAGAGGATATCGAACTGGCTACTGCTACGGCACGCCGTTACGGTCTGCAACTGGAGATTATTGACCTTCAGAAAGAATATTGGGATCAGGTGGTAGCATATACAATAGAAAAGGTTCGAAACGGGTTTACTCCCAATCCGGATGTAATGTGCAACAAGCTGATCAAATTCGGTTGTTTTGAGCAAAAGGCTGGATATGCTTACGATAAAATAGCGACAGGACATTACGCGTCAACTTGTGAACTGAATGGAAAAACCTGGCTGGCAACAGCAAAAGATGCGATTAAAGACCAGACTGACTTTCTGGCTCAAATCAATTATCTGCAAGTTTCCAAATTGCTATTTCCGTTAGGCGGTTACATGAAAAAAGAAATACGCCATATTGCAGCTCAGGCAAAACTGCCCAGCGCACAAAGGAAAGACAGTCAGGGAATCTGTTTTCTAGGAAAAATCAATTACAACGACTTTATACGACGCTTCTTAGGAGAACGCCAGGGAAGTATCATAGAACTGGAATCGGGTAAAGAAATAGGCAAACATCGCGGATTCTGGTTTCATACTATCGGCCAACGTAAAGGACTGGGATTGAGTGGAGGTCCGTGGTTTGTTGTAGACAAAGATACAGAAAACAATATATTGTATGTATCGCATGGATATGACACAGAACAGCAATACAGCAATGAATTCAAATTAACAGACTTTCATTTCATTACAGACAATCCATGGCTTACGGAAAAAGAACAGCAAGTCTGCTTTAAAGTCCGCCACACAGACGGCTTTCATCAGGGAAATCTCATATTAAAGAATGGCATATGCCACATCAGAAGCTCTGAAAAAATACAAGGTATCGCTCCCGGTCAGTTTGGGGTTATTTACGACAAAGACGCCCATTTATGTATCGGAAGTGGAGAAATACGAAAATAAAGTCTCTCTACATCTGGATAAATCGGGAACAAGCTGCAGTTTTTCTCCTGCATGGCTTGTCCTGATTTTATTATTTTAACTGTTGGAACTGATCTATCAAAGAAGTTATATTCGCAGTAAACAGACGAGCGGAAATGGCAAGCAAAATTATACCGAAGAATTTCCGGATAATATAAATACCACCTTTCCCTAAAATGCGTTCTATACGGTCGGTCATCTTCAGTACGATATATACCCACACCATATTCAGCAGTAGCGCGATAATAATGTTAATGGAAGCATATTCGGCTCTTAGTGAAAGCAAGGTAGTAAACGAACCGGCTCCGGCAAGCAGAGGGAAAACTAAAGGGACTAGTGTCGCCTCTTTTATAGGTCCTGTATTCTTAAATATCTCTATATCAAGAATCATTTCCAGCGACATTAGAAAAATTACAAATGCTCCGGCAACGGCAAACGAAGCAATGTCAACCTGAAATAGCTTCAGCATCATATCACCGGCAAAAAAGAACCCTAACAATAATGCCGCAGCAATTAAAGTAGCCTGAACAGCATTTACCGCACGACCTTTTTGCTTTAAATCTAAAATAATAGGCACAGCACCTATTATATCAATTACTGCAAACAATACGATAAAAGCACTGATCAGCTCTTGAAAATTTAAAGTTCCCATATTCTCTTCATTACGATTAATGTTACGCAAAGTTATGCAAAAATAACCATAATGCAAGGGAGCAGGCAAACATTATCAGACGGAAAGAAACGATAAAAAAGGTAAAAGCCAGAAAAACATTCAAAATATTCGCTACTTTTGTACGTTAAAATATAACTTAATAAAGTTAAATGCCGATGCAAAGCACTATGTACGATAAGCTTTTATTGCTACCTCTGTTTCAAGGACTATGCAAGGAAGACTTTACATCCATACTGGAAAAAGTTAGATTGCATTTTCAGAAGTATACAGCCGGAAGTCGCATTGTAAAACAAGGTGATTATTGTAACAATATCATTTTCATTTTACAAGGTGAAATACGCGCTGAGTCTGTAGACCATACTTATCATTATACCATCCACGAAACACTGGAAAGCCCTCAAATCATTGAGCCTTACTCACTGTTTGGCATGTATCCGCAATATACGGCATCGTATTATGCACATACAAATGTAAATGCCATAACCATAGACAAAGCTTATATTCTGTCGGAGCTTAATAAATACGAGATATTTCAGCTCAATTATTTAAACATGTTGAGTAACCGGGCACAAACGATCTACCGTAAGCTGAAAAGCCCACATGCAAGTGACACACTGGATAAAATAGTAAATTTCATGCAACTCCGGTGCATCACTCCTACCGGGGAAAAGAAACTCCAGATTCGCATGGAAGACCTTGCAGAACAGATTGACGATACAAGAATTAATGTATCGAAAGTGCTGAACGAACTAAAAGACGGAGGAGTTATCCGGTTGAGCCGAAGAATTATCGATATACCCGACATGGAAACATTGAGTAATTACAAAAGAGAATAAAAAAACTTTATTTATGGAAAACCCGTTTTTACAACCATATACAACGCCGCACGGAACCGTTCCTTTTGACAAGATAGAGCTTGTACATTACGAGCCTGCTATCCGGGAAGGAATCAGCCAGGAAGATAAAGAGATAAATGATATTATATCGAATCCGGAAAAACCGACATTCAAAAATACAATACTGGCACTGGAACAGTCGGGCAAGTTACTGGATCAGGTAACTACAGTGATGTTTAATCTGATGAGTGCTGAAACCTGCAATGAACTGGATGAAATTGCAGAGAAAATGATGCCTTTACTTTCGGAGCACAGCAACAATATCAGCTTAAATGAAAAACTCTTTGAACGCGTAAAGCAGGTTTACGAAGACAGAAAGAACCTGAAGCTTACTCCGGAAGAATTGCGACTGCTTGAAAAGACATACGACGGTTTTGTACGAAACGGAGCTAACCTGTCAGAAGAAGATAAAGTAACATTCAGAAAAATAAGTACAGAGTTAAGTTCACTGACTCTGCGTTTCTCACAAAACCATTTGAAAGAAACAAATAGCTACGAGTTGCTTTTAGATTCTGAAGAGCAGTTGAAAGGACTCCCTGAAAGTATTATAGAAGCTGCGGCTCATACAGCAAAAGAAAAAGGGAAAAATGGCTGGATAATTACCCTGCAAGCACCCAGCTATGTTCCTTTCATGAAATATTGTGAGAACCGCGAATTGCGCCGTAAACTGTATATGGCTTACAATACCCAATGTATACACGACAATGAGCAGAACAATGAGGATGTTGTAAAACAATTGGTAAATCTGCGCATGCAGCTAGCACAGCTTCTCGGATTTAAGAATTATGCAGACTACGCACTTCGCAAACGTATGGCAGAAAACAGTGAGCGAGTATATCAGTTACTCGATCAGCTGCTGGAAGCATATACGCCAACCGCCCGAGAAGAAGTGAAAGAAATTGAAGCGCTTGCACAACGTACAGAAGGAAAAGACTTCCAGCTGATGCCGTGGGATTTTTCATATTATGCAGAAAAACTGAAAAATGAGAAATTCAATCTCGACGAGGAAGCACTTCGCCCCTACTTTGAGTTAAGCAGGGTCAAGGAAGGTGTATTCGGACTGGCAACCCGCCTATATGGTATTTCATTTAAAGAGAATAAAGACATCCCGGTATATCATCCGGACGTAAAGGCTTATGAAGTATATGATAAAGACGGCAGTTATCTGGCTGTTCTGTATACTGATTTCCATCCGCGTGCGGGAAAGCGCTCTGGAGCATGGATGACAAGCTACAAAGAGCAATGGATAGAAGCAAACGGAACCAACAGTCGTCCTCATGTTTCTGTAACCATGAACTTTACCAAACCGACAGCCAATAAGCCTGCATTGCTCACTTTTTCGGAAGTAAATACATTCCTTCACGAATTCGGACATGCGCTGCATGGTATATTCGCCAACACTCGCTTTAAAAGCATGAGTGGGACAAATGTCTACTGGGACTTCGTAGAACTGCCTTCGCAAATAATGGAAAACTTTGCCATTGAAAAAGATTTTCTTAATACATTTGCACGTCATTATCAGACAAACGAATCTATTCCGGAAGAATTGTTGCAACGGATTATAGATGCTTCAAACTTTAATGTTGCTTACGCTTGTCTGCGACAAATCAGTTTCGGATTACTGGATATGGCTTGGTACACCCGGGATAAGGTGTTCGACGGTGATGTTCGTGAATATGAACGTGAAGCATGGAAACGCACGCAATTATTACCTCCGGTAAAGGAAACATGCATGACCGTACAATTCGGACATATCATGTCGGGAGGATATTCTGCCGGATATTATAGCTATAAATGGGCTGAAGTGCTTGATGCCGATGCTTTCTCTGTTTTCAAGGAGAAAGGAATATTCAATCAGGATGTTGCCCAATCGTTCCGGGACAATATTTTATCAAAAGGAGGAACTGAACACCCGATGACTCTTTACAAACGATTCCGGGGACAAGAACCGACCATTCACGCATTACTAAAACGAAATGGAATAAAATGAAGCTAGATATAAGAAAATATATACGCTGTCTGCTATTTGTACTGCCTTTCTTGTTGGGCAGTTGCAATCAGGAAGATGACATAAATGAAATTTTTGTCAGTGGCCAGTGGCAACTGGTAAATTATTATACAGGCATAGACTGGAATAATTATAATGCCAATGCCAAACCTACATATACCAAGCCTGAAGATTTGAAAGTAATAAACGCTTTCAGCATTATGTTCAACGACGACGGAACGGTTCAGGGCAATATCGAGAATGGTACGTATAGCGGTAAATGGCAGGCCAATGCCAAAGACCGTTCTATCAGAATTACTCAGATAGAATGTACGGTAAGTCTTTCTGGAAAGAACAAAGAATTTATAGATAAACTGAAAAACGTTCAATTTTATCAAGGCGACAATATCATGTTGCGCCTTGCACCCAATGAACGTACCACATGTATGCAATTCAGACATTAATATATTATGTTATGGAAAATACGGAAAACAAACAAGAGATTCTTGACAAGCGCTATATGCAAATGGCTACTATCTGGTCGGAAAACTCATACTGTAACCGGCGAAAAGTAGGTGCCTTGATAGTAAAGAACAAAATGATTATTTCTGACGGATACAATGGTACTCCGGCGGGATTTGAAAACGTGTGTGAAGATGAACATGGCATCACTAAGCCTTATGTACTGCATGCAGAAGCCAATGCTATCACAAAAATAGCAAGATCGAACAACAGCAGTGAGGGAGCAACCCTTTATGTCACAGCATCTCCTTGCATAGAATGTGCCAAGCTTATTATCCAAGCTGGAATAAAGCGTGTGGTTTTTGCTGAAAAATATCGGCTGGAAGATGGATTGGAACTCCTAAAACGTGCAAATATAGAACTAGTTTATTTAACTCCTAACGAATAAAAGATATGAGTAGTAACAAGAATCGACTAATGCCTTTCCTACTGGCTATCTGTCTTGTAGCTGGTATCCTGATAGGAACGTTTTATACGAATCATTTTTCTGGCAACAAGCTGGGAATCATCAATACATCTTCTAATAAACTGAATGCCCTGCTGCATATAATCGATGAACAATATGTAGATACTGTAAGTATGTTCAATCTGGTAGAAGAAGCCATGCCGCAAATCCTTGCCGAGCTGGACCCGCATTCATCATATATTCCGGCAAAAGACCTGGAAGCTGTTAATTCGGATCTGAAAGGAAGTTTCAGTGGTATCGGAGTTCAGTTTACGATACAAGATGATACGATTCATATTAACAGTGTAATTCAAGGTGGTCCGTCTGAAAAAGTCGGCCTTCTTGCCGGCGACCGTATCGTAGAGGTAGACGATTCTAGCTTCGTAGGAAAAATAGTGACCAATTCGGAAGCCATGCGTCGTCTAAAAGGCGAAAAAGGAAGTAAAGTCAAATTAGGTATATACCGACCGGGAGAAAAAGAAATTCTTCATTTCACCGTGGTACGTGGAGATATACCTGTGAAAAGTATTGATGCAGCTTACATGATTAATGACAAATTCGGATACGTCAAAGTCAACAAATTCGGTGAGACAACCTATCCGGAGCTGCTGGTTGCATTAGCACAATTGTCTCAGGCAAACTGCAAAGGTATGATTATAGACCTTCGTGGAAACACTGGAGGATATATGGCAGCTGCCATTCAGATGGTAAATGAATTCTTGCCGAACAATAAACTTATTGTATATACGGAAGGAAGAAAGTCGCCACGTGAAAATTATACTTCAAACGGAACAGGAAGCAGCCAGACTATGCCACTTATTGTCTTAATGGACGAAGGATCTGCATCGGCCAGCGAGATTTTTGCCGGAGCAATTCAAGATAATGACCGAGGAACCATTATCGGCCGCCGTTCTTTTGGAAAAGGTCTTGTACAGCAGCCTATCGAATTCAGCGACGGTTCTGCTATCCGATTGACTATCGCACGTTATTATACACCTTCCGGACGTTGTATTCAGAAGCCTTATGAAAAAGGAAATGATGCAGAATACGAAATGGACATTATCACCCGTTACGAACATGGAGAATTTTTCTCAGCCGACAGTATCAAGCAGAATATAAAAGAAATTTACCATACAAGCTTAGGACGAACGGTATATGGAGGTGGTGGTATCATGCCGGATATTTTTGTTCCGCAAGATACAACAGGTATGACTTCATATTACAGAATGGCTGCTACACGCGGCTTAATTATCCGTTATACGCTCGACTATACAGATAAAAACCGTAACAAGCTTAAAGAGTATGATACTCCCCAAAAGATGGAAGCTTATTTAAAAACTCAAAATCTGTTAGAGAAGTTCGCTGAATATGCAGAGAAGAAAGGACTAAAACGTCGGAATATCCTGATGTATAAATCGAAACAGCTGTTCGAAGAAAGCTTATATGGAAACATCATTTACAACATGTTAGGCATAGAGGCATACATCACTTATTCAAACTTGACAGATAAGACTGTACAAAAGGCTCTTGAAGTACTGGAAAAAGGAGAATCATTCCCTCAAGCTCCAGAAAAAACTTCAGAAAAATAAACGAAGCGTCTTAATTCAACGAATATTCAAAGAATAAGAGAGTATGTCAAAACTCAAGTTCCATAAAAAGGAATTTAAAGTCTGAAACTTGACTACTTATTTACAATAAAAGAGCCTTATCATTATCCTGAAACTGGGGTTTGATAAGGCTCTAAATATTTAGGAACATTTACTGAATATCCCGTTCCTAATAACAAAATAAATATATTAATACTTATTTATAACCCACATTAAATATATATTTTTTGCCGTTTCAGTTGACGAGATGAACTTGTGACCAACTATCTGTCAGCTCGTAATTTGAAGAATATATCCTTTTTTTCTTTATAGATATGATTTTAACAGTTGTGTCCAGTGCAAGAATATGCCGCAAATAGGTAATCTGAACATTCAAGGACATTGAATTAGCATAGCTGGAGTCTCCCCATACAGTATCCAAAATTTCATCGCGCGGAACCAGCTGTCCAATACTTTGTGCCAATAATACCAAAATATCAGTCTGCCTTGCAGACAGATTTTGCGTGATGCCATCAAACGTTACCATTGATTGATTGCTATCAAACAATGTTTTTCCAATATTATATCGGTATTGTGCATTGATTTTCCTTTGCTCGAATCGTTCAGCTATCTTCGCAATCAGTTCTTCGGGATAAAACGGTTTCGGAATATAGTCATTTCCTTTCAAGGAAAAGCCTTTCAGCCTATCGGCTTTTTCGGTCCGGTCCGTAAGAAAAAAGATGAGTACCTTATTATCTGTTTCACGGATTCGCTGCGCAAGCTCAAACCCATTCATTGCAGGCATATTGACATCCAACAATATCAAATCCGGATGTTGTCTGTGATACATCTCCACGCTGTTAAGCCATCAGGGGCATACGATACCACATAATTCTCAGCCTCTAAGAATTTTTTCAACAGCAGAGAGTTCTTTACATCGTCATCTGCCAATAGGATATTTATCGCATTTGTTCTCATTGTGGTAATTCAATAATAAACGTACTTCCTGATGTTTGCTCACTCTCGATGCGTATGGTGCCGCGATGTGCCTCTACGAGCATACGCACATACGTCAATCCAAGACCCATACCAGGAATCCCCTTGTCGATAACCGCCCGGCTTCGATAGAATTTTTCAAAGATATGTCTGCTATCCGATTTGGATATTCCCAATCCATTATCTTTGACAGATATGCGTATGCTGTCGTTATCTTGCTCCTGATAGTCAATTTCTATGTGAACATCTTCACGAGAGTATTTGACAGCATTTTCCAGCAGATTGTCGATGATATTGATAAGATGTATCTTGTCTGCAGTGATGGTTATATCGGTATCGGGATGCAAGTTCACAACTACCTTTTTATTATTCGACGGATTCAGCTTACCGATGCAGATATTCAGCAAATCACGCAAGCTGAAAGAGGACAGGTTGAGTGGAATTTCGGTAGCCCTACTAAAAGTCAGGTCGCGCAATTTAGCAAAATAGGCAGAAAGGCTGTCCAACGCCAGATGAGAATCAGCAATAACTGTTTGCCGGTTAGCTACATCTTGCATAAGCTGTTCGTTTCCCATATACGAGACGCACATTTTAAGGGTTGCTATCGGCCGTTTCAACTCATGAATCATGGCATGGACAAAATTAGACCGAAAACTTTCAATCCGGTGCTGTTCGCGAATTGTGGCTATTTGTGCGACAAAGCAACCAATCAGCAGCACGGACAGGAATAGTGATAAAAGCAACGTATCTGCCATTTGTCGGATGACCGGTGACAAACCGACCGCACAATCAATGCGGATATATTCTCCTTCAAATATGTCATATGGATATACGACCATAAGGCTTTTATGCCGCAATGAAACATTGTCTGTCCGTATGGGATGCCACATCATTGAATCAGCATGCCCCAGTTCTATATTTCTAATCTCCATGCCATTGCGCCGCAACAAGGAATTGAACGGTTCTATCTCTATGGGGACACACTCGTCCAGGCGGAAACGTTCAAGTGCGTCGAATACATCGCTTTCAGTGGCACTGTTATCAATAACGAAAGTATGTTTTTCTATTCCAGCCGGATGTTCAGATTCATAGATTCGTGCCAAGTTCGCAAACGTAAGAGAATCCTTAATGTCATAAAGTCGGGTATTGATAGTATAAATTTCAAACTCGAAACGATGTGTTGCATTGTTTACGGATAACTTCATATTCGGCACAACGAGAATACTGTCGTTTACGGAGGCACGCCTCAATTCGTTCCCCGTTTCAATCACATTAAGCACACGATTATATAAAGTATCTTGGTACTCGTGCAAGGTGTATCTATATCGTGAATAAAGCCAGTTGCACTGCATGGTGGCAAACAGCACGATAACGATGGCAGTAAAGCCGTTCAGTATTTTTATTCTTCTCTCCATACTGCAAAATTAGATATTTTATTCCAGCCCGTTTGCTGCTTGGAATAGGAAAAAGCAGAATCGTAATAATTTAGTAAGGATTCCATAATGATTCAGTAATAAATATCTTTCGTGTCAAATAACACTCCGGGTATCTTTGTACCGTATACAAAACTAAAATATCAAGCATATGAAAAAAGTATTTTTGGCAGTAATTACAACCTGTACGTTGTCCGTTCCCGGATTTGCACAACAGCGGGTTGTAACCTATGTTAACGGGAAATCTACCATATTTTCTCTTGGTACCCAACCCGAATTACAGGAACTTGGTAAAGCTGTTATGGAGTTCATGTATGACTATCAATACTTAAATGACACGACTGACATAACAACAGCAGTCAAAGACCGGATGATTTTGCAGGTTTCTTACGGAATGTCCAAATTTACCAGTTTCCGTGCCATGCAGGTCGATTCTTTGCTGCATTCCGCCACAGCAGATGACATACAAGGTAATCCGGCGCGTTATGTAGGAGGCGAGACTTTTTCAGTATATAAGAACTATCCGTCCGGAAAGTTCACCACTACAGATAAGATTGCCGATGACTGGTTTATCTATGAAGAGGATATACCTCAGCAAGAATGGACATTGACAGAAGATACCAAAGAAATCCTCGGATATAAATGCCACAGTGCAAAATGCATTTTCAGGGGACGAGAATGGACTGCATGGTATTCCGATGAAATCCCGGTAGCTGACGGACCGTGGAAATTCGGCGGTCTTCCGGGATTTATCATGGAGATAAGCGATGTCGGTAGCCAATACAGGTTTGTTTGTGTAGGCATCAATTCGAAAGCTGAGCGGTTAATTACAATGCCCAAAGTGCAATACATCAAGACCTCGCGCGGGAAATATTATGCTACCAAATACAAATATGACATCGATCCTATCAGCTATATGGGAACCACTTCGGGAGTACAAGTACAAATCGTAAATCCTGATGGTTCGCCACGAACCGACCTTACCCAAGCGAAAGAATTGACTTATGATTACATTGAACGTGACTGGCGATAAAATTCTATAACCATGAGAAAAGTACTCATCATGTTATTGTTGCCGTTTTTCAGTCTGATCACCCTGTACGGTCAGACTGAAAAGTTGTGCGGTATCATACTGGATGAAACAGACGGTATGCCTGTGCCCAGGGCAACCGTCCGTCTTACCGATGTCCAAGGGCGGCTCCTGAATTATACATTTGCAGCGGAAGACGGTTCCTTTACAATAAAATACGACCATTCTCAGACCGAATTGACCGTGCATGTCCAGTCGATGGGATACCGCTCTCAGAATTTTGTATTGAAGCCGTCAATGTCACCTGTAACCATACGTTTGCAAGCCGAACCGACACGTCTGCGTGACGTAATAGTGAAAGCGCCGGATATTGAACAGCGAAGTGACACACTGGTCTATTATACCAGCAAGTATGCACGCAAACAGGACCGCAATATCGGAGACGTGTTGAAACGGCTTCCGGGCATCGAAGTGGAAGACAACGGCACAATCAAATACAACGGCGAGCCTATCAACAAGTTCTATATCAACGGTTCTGACTTCGCAGACGGTCGGTATAACCTTGCCACAGAGAATATATCGCCGTCGGACGTAGCCAGTGTGGAAGTTATGGAGAACCATCAGCCGATACGTGTATTGAAAGGGTTGGATTTTTCGCAGCAGGCAGGACTAAATATAAAACTAAGAGAGGAGGCCCGCCAAAGATGGGTAGGCATAGCGAACGGAGGAATTGGGGCAGCACCGCTTTTATATGATGCCTCGCTCTTTGCCATGCGTATTGCCGGGAAATGGCAGAATATGGAGAGTGTCCGCGTGAATGATACCGGCTGGAATCCGGCATCACAAAGCACCCGACATACAGAAGACCAACTGTTCGGCAGCAGCTATCAGAATGATATGTGGCAAGATGGTATTTCCCTTACACCTGCGTCCGCTCCGCTTGATGAACGCCGCACACGTGACAACCTGTCCGTTCTTGCCAATACGACCAACTCCTGGCATGTCGGAGAAGACTACGATGTCAAACTGAACGTCACCTATTCCGGCGACCGTTTGGATTACAATACCGGATACCGGACGGACTATCTGGATTCCAATATACCTTCATTCACGCAGTTGAACACCATGCGGACACATTCCAATAGCGTGAACGGGCAATGGGCTTTGCAGACGAACCGTCCTACATTATATTTTAAGGAGAATCTATACATAGATGCAGACTGGTACCGCGCTTCGTCACAAATAGACGGGACATCATCGCTTGCCCAGCAGGCAGAAACTTCCTCATTGGCCATCACCAATGACTTGCAAATGCTTAAACGCATCGGGAAACGCCTGCTGACCGTTTCATCGCGTAACCGCTACATACGAGCCTCTCAATGGCTTAACGTCAGAGCAACAGAGACAGAAAAGACACAACAGTTGCTGTCCAATGATTTCCGGACTGTTACCGAACTACGCTATGGTTGGATATCAGGCAAGTGGAATATCTATGCACGTGGAGGAGTCGACTATAACCTACATTGTCTTGAAACCAATCTGACAGGGGTGAATATTAACTATCCTATCAATGGCAATAATGACTTTTCCTTGTTAAACATATATTTGTCGCCCGAAACATCCTACCAATCCATTCGCTGGTTACTGACAATTTCTGCCCTGTAAGTTATAGAAGATATGTAACTGACAATTATCTGTCGGTTACACCGACCATATTTACCCGCTATCAGTTAAACGCGAAAACCGATTTGAGTGCACAACTGAAATATGCGCTTTTACCCACAGAACCAAGTCAATATATCGGACATGTCATTATGAGCGATTACCGCAACTTATATGCCGGTTATCCTGTACGTTCATACGCTCAGGAGCGTTCGGCGACTGTTGCTGCCAGATACCGCAATCCAATATCCTCATTTTTCGCTAACTTGTCAGCCCGATACGGATGGGATTATAATCCGTTGATTGCGAACCAGCTTTTCATTGGAGATCAGGTACTGTCAACTTATACCCCGGCAGGCAATGATGCCCATCAGATACAGGTGTATGGCGGATTGAGTAAGGGGTTACGTTCGGGCAGAATTGTATTGGGGGCAGATGTCGGATATATGCAACTACATACCACTACCATGCGACAGAATGTACAATCCCCCTATACCATTAGGTATTGTTATGTGCGGCCATCCATGAAGGGCAATTTTACTCGCTGGCTCTCCTCAGACTACAGCCTGTCTTACACTAATACAATGAATATTAATAATGCAGAACGCAGCACATACCATATCTTGAAACAGAACCTGACTTTTACATTCATACCTGGATCAAATTGGCAAATTGCAGTGGGAGGGGAACATTATTATACGCGGTTTGATTCAGGTGACCGTACTCATCTGTTGTTGCTCGATGCATCTGTCCGCTGGCGTATTTCCAAAAAGATTGAATGGAGTGTTATGGCAACAAACCTTTTGAATGAAAAGAAATTCAATTATATGGTATATGGACTGTTGAACCAGACGAAGTACACTTATGATATACGTGGTTGTAATGTCTTGTTCAATATACAGATACAACTCTGATTTCTATATGGATAAATATTGGCTATAAATAATAAAAGGACTGAAATATTCCCTCTAATTAACGTGAGTTCGAAATAAAATTAGAAAATAGTCAGTTGCTCGTCATAGACAAAATTTACGTCAAAGGCGGGCTTCTCAGTATGCAGCAATTAACAGACAAAGAATTTGCAATAAAGTTGTTAAAAAGAACGGTGCCTAGAGTATTGCAATGTTCTTCAGTTCATCATTGACCATTTCAATCAAGACTCTTTTAATCTTATTCTGCTATACTCATCAGAGAGTTCTTCATGTTGCTTTTAGCCTTTGCAACAAACTGAATACCGTTCATAAAGAAATTTTCAAACAAGTGTTTCAGATGTTTGCAGACATACTCCTTATAATAATGCTTGAGGCATCGGAAGCCATCGAAATGAAACAGGATAATCTCAACGTTGCTCAAGCGGTTGGGCTTATTACGATGCCAGATCTTCTTGTTTTCAATCATATATTTTTCCTATCACAACGAAAATTCCTTGCAAAAATCATCGGTCATACAATAAATCTCTGTAACTTTATACTTTGAATCATAATGGTAATCGTTTTAATGTTATATTTTAGTTCTATAAATTTAATACTTTTACCGTTATATTCCTAATAATAAGATAAATATATTATCCTTATTTCGAATTCACGCTATCATAGATAATTATTACGACTACTTAGTTGATCTTAATCCTCTCACTCAATATGTTAAAAGAAGAAAAACGTTTACTACGTCGCTGCATCGCAGACAAAAAAAAGATGTATACTAATCATGAACTGGCTACATACTCTACGTTGCTGCTAAGCAAATTGGAAAGGCATCCACTTTTTGCTGAAGCCCAAACAATATTAATGTATTACTCATTGCCTGATGAGGTACAAACGCACGATTTCATCGAAAAATGGAGTCATAGTAAAAACATTATCTTGCCTGTTGTAAAAGGTGACGAACTCGAACTACGATATTATACAGGAAAACAGGATCTTCAAAAAGGCAGTTACAATATAGAAGAACCTCAAGGTGAACTTTTAAGCAACTATGACAAAATAGACCTTGCCATTATCCCTGGTGTAGCATTCGACTCACAGGGTAATCGTCTGGGAAGAGGAAAGGGATATTACGACCGATTGCTTAAGCAACTTAATGCATATAAAATAGGTATCTGTTTTCACTTTCAGATTTGTACGCATATCCCTACCGAAATATTCGACAAGCCTATGGATGAAGTGTGGAGTGAAGAGGAATCTTTCATAGTAAACAAATAAAAGAGTATGCAAAATCCCACCGAATATCATTAACGGAAAATGATATTTACAATAACTTGTGCTCCTACTTGTGAATTCAGGTTACGAATCAACAATTGACGACTCATCATCAGCTCCTGACGAAGAACGGATGAAGACAAATGTACGAAAAGTACTTGATTCTTAATGTATATATTAGTCGTATAACGAGCAATAGCTTCCCCCACGACATCCTTCCAGGCATCAACCAGCCGATATTCATTCAAAGGAGTTTCAAGTCCCTCCTGTCTGAGAAGACGCCGCAACACCTCTCCTACCTGTTCTGTATTATTCCGCTTCATATTTCCTCCTCTTCATTGCAACGTTCAGATACAACTCCACCATCAACTTCAAAGAGTTTATAATCTCCTTCGATCTTACGTAAGATTTTATCCAAATGATCTCTGTTCGTATCGGTCACAAATATTTGTCCGAAACTGTCTCCAGCAACCAATTTTACAATTTGCTCAACGCGAGAAGCATCCAACTTATCAAAAAATATCATCTAACAATACGATGGGAGTGGTACGACTTCCGGTACGCTTCAGGAACTCAAACTGAGCTAACTTCAACGCTATCAGATACGTTTTATTCTGCCCCTGAGAGCCTTCCCGCTTAATGGGGAAATCTCCCAGCTGCATTATCAAATCATCTTTATGGATACCACGGGTAGAATATCCTAAAATACGATCACGCTGACGAACCTCCTTCAGCTGTTCAAGAAGATTTCCTTTGGCAGCATGCGACTCATAGGACAAGCTTACTTGCTCCCTGTCCTGGGAAATATAAGAATAATACGACTGGAAAACGGGAATAAATTCATCAATAAAGGCTTTACGCTTGGCATATACCGTTTCACCGGAAGCAGCCATCATCTCCTCCCACACCAACATCAGCTCTTCTTCCGGTTCAACATCTGCTTTAAGCAATGAATTTCTCTGAAGAAGGGCTTTGTTATAACGGATCAGAGCCTCTAAGTATTCACGGTCAAACTGCGAAATGACGACATCAATAAATCTGCGCCGCTCTTCACTTCCACCTGCAATCAACCACGAATCGGCCGGTGAAACCATGACAAGAGGAATCAGCCCTATATGGTCTGACAGGCGTGAATACTCTTTTTTATTACGTTTGAATTGCTTTTTCTGACGACGTTTCAGCCCACAATATACTTCTTCGGGTTCTCCTTCGTCCGTTTCATAAAACCCCTGCACAACAAAAAAAGTCACGATCATGCAAAATATTTTGTGAATCAATGGCATTGGTAGCACTTTTACAAAACGAAAGATAATAAACTGCATCCAGCAAATTGGTTTTTCCCATCCCATTTTTGCCTATTATACAATTCATTTTACGTGAAAAAGCAACTTCTACTTGCTCCAGATTTTTATAGTTTAATATAGAGATGCGTTTAAGCCACATAGTTCAAAACCTAAATTCAGACTACAAAATTAGCAATAAAAGCACGATTGATAAAAAACATGCCCGCAAATTTCATTTATAAACATAAATAAACTACTTTTGCTGACCGAAATATAAATTGCTAAATAATAGAAGAGAAATAATAAAAAACAATTAAATAAAATGGCAGAACAAAAACACACTCATGACCCATTGAATGTAGATGAAGCACTGAGTACTTCTGAAGCATTCCTTTTAAAGTACAAAAACCTGTTAGTAGGTATTGTAGTAGCTATTGTTGTTATCGTATGTGGCACATTGGCTTACAAACATTTTATCGGTGAACCTAAAGAGTTGAAAGCTTCTGAGGCACTTTTCAAAGGTGAACAGTATTTTGGCAACGACAATTATGAAACTGCACTGAAGGGTGACAGCTTGGGTTACGCAGGTTTTCTGAAAATAGCAGATGAATTCAGCGGTACTGAAGCAGGAAACTTGGCAAATGCTTATGCTGGTATTTGCTATGCACAGCTCGGAAAGTATGAAGAAGCTGCAAAATATCTGGATAAATTCAGCGCAGACGATTATATGGTTGCTCCTGCCATTATTGGTACAATGGGTAACTGTTATGCTCAGATGGGACAGCTTGACAAAGCAGCTGCAACATTGCTGAAAGCTGCAGACAAAGCAAACAGCACTACTTTAAGCCCAATCTACTTGCTTCAGGCTGGTCAGATACTTGAAAAGCAAGGTAAAAATGCAGAAGCTGTTGAAGCTTACAAGCAAATTAAAACAAAATATGCAAACTCATTCCAAGCAATGGACATTGATAAATACATTGACCGTGCTTCAATCAAATAATAACTAGCATATTTATTACATATATAATAAGGTATTGTCATTCGGAGCAAAGCGAAGAATCTCGGATACATCAACGTGGATGCTCATGAGATTCAAACTTTACTCCGAATGATTTTTTTATTTCATATTCATCTAATCATTTATACATAATTATTATGGCAACAGCATATCACAACTTATCAGATTACGATTTCACCTCTGTACCCGACGCTTCTCAAATGCGTTTTGGAATTGTTGTCTCAGAATGGAACAGCAATATAACTGGCGCATTATTGGAAGGTGCAGTAAAAACATTGAAAAAGCATGGTGCAAAAGACGAAAACATACTTGTACAAACAGTTCCGGGAAGTTTCGAGCTAACTTTCGGCTCAGCACAAATGATAAAAAGTGGAAAAGTTGACGCAGTAATAGCTTTAGGATGCGTAGTTCGTGGAGATACTCCACATTTTGACTATGTTTGCGCCGGAGCAACTCAAGGAATCACACAACTGAATGCAACTACCGATATACCAGTGATTTACGGCCTAATCACGACCAACAACATGGAACAGGCCGAAGAACGAGCAGGAGGAAAATTAGGCAATAAAGGCGATGAATGTGCAATTACTGCAATAAAAATGATAGATTTTGTTTGCAAATTAAAAAAATAGTTGTACCTTTGCATCGCAATTGAGAAAAACACTAGTCAATCAGTTGCGAAAGGGCAAATACCAGAGTGGCCAAATGGGGCAGACTGTAAATCTGCTGGCTTACGCCTTCGGTGGTTCGAATCCATCTTTGCCCACTAAAATTGCGGAAGTAGCTCAGTCGAATAGAG